>VOFI01000878.1_pt1 | contig 35509 bp, 45 predicted proteins | sample 5384131 | NCBI WGS metagenome assembly VOFI01 (sample SAMN12384728, study PRJNA508395) | human gut metagenome | isolation source: healthy gut H | host: Homo sapiens
GGGCCGCCGGGTGGACGCTCACTTGATCCTCGGCAAAAGCTACCGTCAGATCGCCCGCGAGGAGGGCGTGGACAAGAGCGCCGTCCGTTGTTCCGTGGAAAGCGGCATCAAACGGATGAAAAAATATTTGCGAGAAAATTTCTAATTACCATCTCCATTTGCTCCTTTTTTGTCCTGGGTATATGAGAGGAAGTTTTTCCCTCTCCCCAGGCCACAGTGCCGGGCCGCCGCCCTCTTTGCGGGGGAGCGCCGCCGCCGAGGATGCTGTCTTATGACGGGGCAAGAAAATGAGCGCAGTGCTCCCCTATATCTTTATGAAAAAGGGGAACGCTCTATGAACTACGATCCAGAATTGGCGGCCCTGCTCTCCCAGCCGTGGAGCGAGGGGGCCTGCCGGGGCTATGTGATCTCTGCGATGGAGCGGTGCGGCTTCAAGCCCACCGACATTGAACAGGTCATGCTGGAGCTCCACGAGGTTTTTGACTACACTACCCCGGAGGAGGCTGCGGCTTACTACGAGCGGAGCCCCTATTGACTTCTGGACAAAGTGTCCAGAGGTCACACCATCAAGCGGCCAGCGCCCTATGCGGGTGCTGGCCGTTTCCTTTATCCATACCGTTTTAAGAGGGAGGTATTTTATGCAGGCACAGGTCAAATACGAAAGCGAGATCAAAACTGCCGTTCTTGGGGATCGGACGATCACCGTCAAGAATGTTACCCCCATTTACCCGCCGCAGGAGCGGGACAAACGAAACCGCGAAATTGAACGGCGGCTGTTTGATGTGTTCGTAAAGTACGCCGGACAGAGGGGGTAGGCCGGAGTCATCCTTGTTGCATGGGGGCATTAGAGGTATAATATAGTTGTAGGTTGGCTCCCATTTATGGAAAGGGAGCTAATTATGGATAACAGAATTGACGCGATTTATGGGCGGCAGTCGATTGACAAAAAAAGGACAGTATCAGCATTGAAAGTCAGTTTGAATTTTGCCGTTTCGGATGAGATCGGCGTAAAGAAAGCCGCGCAGCAGCTCGGTATCGCGTACTTCACGCTGGCGGACTGGCGCAGCATACGCCGAAATACACCGCCCGCGAAGCCGCTGAGTGCGGAGGAGCAGATAATTCGCATCCGCGAACTTGAACGGGAGAATGCCGAGCTTCGCACCGCGAACGATATTCTCAAGGATGCACTCGGTTTTTTCGCAAAAGACCGCAAGAAGTAAAAGCGTGTGAACGACACCTGTTCGTAGCCGAACGCAAGGGCGTCTACACGGCAAAGGAGATGTGCCGTGTCCTGTGCCTGAGCGAATCCGGCTATTACCGCTGGCTGAGAAACAGGGAAAAGCGGAACAGGCGTCAGCTTCTTGCGGTCAAGATCGATGCAATTCTTGCGGAGCATCCGGATAATCGCAACTACGGCGTGGATCGCGTATGCCTCGCACTTGAGCAGGACGGCGTCGACGTCAGCCGGAGAACGGTGTACCGCGTGATGAAAGAGAATGGCTGGCTCCATAAAAAACGCGTTCCGCACGGTATCACGAAGACCACGGCAGAAGCGCAGGAGCAGGAAAACATTCTGAAACGGGACTTCAGTGCCCAGCGCCCTTTGGAAAAATTCCTCACGGATATTACCGAGGTACAGTGCGCGGACGGCAAGCTGTATGTATCTCCGATCATGGACTGCTTCAACGGCGAGATCGTCGCGCTCGAGATGCGGGACAATATGAAGAAGGAACTGTGCATTGACACGGTGCGGCAGCTGGGGCGGATCTATCCGAACCTAAAGGGCGCGGTGTTCCACTCAGATCGCGGGAGTCAATACACCAGCGCAGCTTTTCGCGCAGAGCTGTCTCGCTGCGGCATGGTACAGAGCCTCAGCGGAACCGGACATTGCTTCGACAACGCACGGATGGAGAGCTTTTTCGCCACGCTTAAGAAAGAGAAGATCTATCAGATCGCGGCGTACAAGCTGCCAAGAGAACAGGTCAAAACGATCATTTTTCGCTATATTTTTATCTACTACAACCGCGTCAGGGTCTATACACGCAACCCGCTTGGGCTGCCGCCTGTGAAGTACCGGGAGTGGATGCGGGCGCAGCAGGCAGCCTGACCGGTGCTGCCAACTAGTTGTTCCTCAAAAATATCGGGAGGAAGTCGAGAAATGGAACGCCCCAAAAGATAATCTGTTGTCACACCAAAATAGTCTGCCAACATAATGAGCTTTTCAATATCCGGAAGATGTTGATTGTTTTCGTAGTTTGAGACGGTTCCCGTTGTTACTGCTATGACATCGGCAAGCTGTTTTTGAGAAAGTCTATGATCTTTTCGCAATTCTTGCAGCAACTCGCCAAATGTGGCCATGTCAATGCCTCCACCTTGATATTTTTTACCATTATAATTTTGCATGATATGCATTTGCTCAAAACATCAAAAAAATACAATATTTTTTGTTTTTTAATTGATTAAATATTTTAGTTGAAATATAATGATATATAGACAAAGTGGTTGTTTCATTGATGGAATTGTTTTTGTCAATGTTGCAATTTGACTTATAGTTTGTCTCCTATTAAGATGTAAGTATAGGAGTAGCTTTGCGATGATTTCATTTATTTGCGCAATACCAAGAGCCTGATGATAAGGCCTTTATGTTGAGCTTGTATGACAGCTACTATAAACTGATGTATTCGATTGCATATAAGTATGTATCAGATATTCAGACGGTAGACGATATTGTTCAGGACAGTATCGTTAGCCTCTATGATAAGATTGATATTTTAAAGCCGATGCCTGATAAAGTGCTTGCTGGATATATAGTATCTACAGTTAGAAATACAGCAATTAACAGACTTAGAGTCAAGGAATATGAAAAGGATCATATAGCAGAGTTTACAGAGGAGAATGTATCCGGCGCAGATAGATACGTGCCTATGGAGACATTACTTATTCTGGCAGAGAGACGCAAGGCTTTATTAGATATATGGCCAGTATTGCCTAAAGAGACGCAGATATTGTTAAAAGGGAAGTATATTCTTGGCTATACAGATCAGGAACTGGCCTGCCAACTTAAATGCAAGCCAAGCAGCATCCGGATGAAATTGACTCGTGCCCGCAGAGCTGCGTTATTGTTATTATCTGAGCGAAATGAGGTGAAAGAACATGACAAGACGTGAAAAGTTGCAAGAACAATATGAAGACGCCTTGTTTGCCCTTTTGATGGATGATTTGGCAGTTGAAGAGGGAAAAAAGGCGTATGAGGAAAACGAGCGCTTAAAAGCGGATTCCTCCTTTGAGGTTCCGTCGGAGAGTCGAAAGCGTTGTGTAGAGACTATCGCCAGATGTTGCAGAAAAAAACAATTTCAAGGTATCAGCAATCGGTGCTATCATGCGTTTTCAAAAGTGGCAGTTATTGCTATGCTGACGATCATGCTTGCCACAGCTGCTTTTGCCGCATCGCCGACACTTCGCGCGAGCGCGATGAACCTTCTTGTTGAAACTTTTGAAGATCACACAGGGTTTCGGTTAGTATATACCCCACCAACAGAAAACGCTTCTGATGATGGGCTGAACTTCACAGTGAATTGGATTCCTGAAGGATATGAATTGGAAAGCCATCGTGAAAATAGATTTAGTGCCAGATGTGTATATTCTTCGGACAACTGCCAGGAACTTTCGATTGGCCTGTTTGAAGGGGAGAATACAGGACTCTGTTTAGATACTGAAAATGCCGAGGTTCATGATGAGATGATCAACGGCAAGAAGGCAGTCATCATTACAAAAGAAGGAGTGTCACAATTATGTTTGATTGACGAAAAGAAGGAAAATTATCTTCTGATTACAGGAAGCATGGAGCAGACAGATGACCTTGTAAAAATTGCCCAGAATATTCAATTTGAATAAGCAAAAAAGTATGTTGCAGATTCTGAGATCAGTTGTCTCCTAAACATAGGGATATTTCCCGAAACACAATTTAGGAGGAAGTTAAAAATGAAAAGAACTCTAGGTAAGTCTGTCAGTGTGATCCTTGTGTTGGCATGTATGCTTTCAGCTTTTTGCATCGGTGCAAGAGCGGTTGAAGTGGAACCGTGCTATACAGGGATTATGTCGTTGTCTGCCACGCTCGATATTAGTTCTGGAGGACAGGCGAGCTGCTATGGGTATGTTTCGTCTCGTAGTGGGTACAGTGTTGACTTGAAAATGAAATTGCAGAGAGACGGACGCACCATTAAAACATGGACTGACTCGGGAAGTAAGGGGTTTGATATTTTGAAAACCTACTATGTGACTCCGGGCCATGACTATCAGGTAGTAGTGACTGCAACTGTTTATAACTCCAGCGGCAAGATTGTTGAGACGCCTTCTGCTTATTCCAATGAGGTTTCATATTGACTATTTTGTCTGCGCAGCTAATAAAGCCACTTGTGCTGTAAAGCATTGCCTCCCGGAGCGGCTTACGCCGCTTCGGGAGCTTTTTATAGTATGGTTCTTTTAATTTTTTACAGACCCGGCAAAAGGGTTGCCGGGTCTTTCTTTATACTCCAAGCCAACAAGCAGGGCGAGGAGGTGATTTGGATGGGACCGTCTGAGCGGAGGCGGGCAATTTTAGAGCATCTGTGCCAAAAGCGGTTTGACACAACTAAGAATCTTGCAGAATTATTTGGCGTATGTGAGAGAACAATTCGCAATGATTTAGTTGTCCTAACTTGTAGCTATCCAATTGAAACTTCTTTTGGCCCCTATGGTGGAATCCGAGTTGCAAATTGGTTCCATCTAAATCGACACATGTTGTCATTTGAACAGGCAGAATTACTCAGACGGATTCGCCCTGCGCTTAACGCAGACGACACTCGGATTTTAGATGCGATTCTTGCGGAGTTTGCACCGAAAACCGTGAAATAGTCTTCATGTGTTCTTCCTGTGTGCATCGAAAACAATATAGCTATCTGCGTGTAAATGAGAAAGTCTGTCGCAGATTGAAAACAATGTTCGTTATGAATCACCCTGGGTCCAGAACGGATGCTGTAGCTTGATTTTTGCCTGGATAGGAGCGTGTTTACCTCCGTCTGCGAATAGCTTGCGTATCCACGAGGAAAAGTCCTTATCGCCTGATAAGAGCCTTTCCTGGCTGATTCGCAGCCAAAAATCACACGCATCTGAAAGCGTGGATTTGATGCTCCTTGGAAATTTTATAGGCAACCGGATAACAAACCTGAACAGAGCAAAGCCCGGCAGATGACGCGCCATGATCCACGAAAAAATGCATCAGGGGAGCGATTCAGCCAGTCTGTATCTGTGCATGGCAGCACAGTGGCCATGACCTCCGTTCAGCTAACGATACTCCCGCGTTGAACGCCCTCAAAGCATTGCGCGGCGCACCCATCAGCATGGGCCGGGGTGAGATTCCCGTGGGCTGCTGCCAGCAGCCGTCCGGTTTTGCCATGATTACTTTTGAATAATGAGGTGAAAACTACCATGAGCAAAAAAGCAGTGTTATATTGCCGTGTGGATCGGGGGGCTTCTGCTGAAAATGCGCATTTTGCTATAGAACATCAAATTGCTTACTTAACGAGATTTGCAGAAAAGCACCATTATACTGTCATTGACATTTATTCTGACATCGGCCTTCCGGGGCATGACCTTACAAGGCCGGAATTAAACCGCATGAAGCAAGCTGCGGAAAAAGGAATGTTTGACGCAATTTTTGTCGTAAACCGTGATAGGCTTTTTCGGGGAAGGTGGACAGAAGCACCGATGTTTCCAGTGCCGATTATCGTGGCAGACGAGGTGCGCATGAAACGTAAGGAAGAACACCTGCACTGACCACATATCATATTTTCAGTTCATGCCCAATAGCTTAGAAGAAAAGGGGGGACTGACAGTGACAGAGGTTGATCGGGAAATTGCTTTAGCATTGTTAAAACGCTTATGGAAGCGGGAGTTGATTTCGGAAGAAACGTATGTTTCGGCCAGCAGCTCCCGTTTTTTTGACAAAAGACACTTTACATCTGATACTGAGACTGTCAATAAAATGATTGAGGAGGTCAGTACGGATGTTGACAATTAGATGGCTGCGTGAGCAGATGCGGCAGGGAAAATCTATCTTTGACCTGCCGCTCCGGGTCACCTTCTACGCCCGTGTTTCTACGGAGAAGGTGGAACAACAGGGGAGCTTGGAAAACCAGATTCAATATTACACAGAGTTCATTCAGAAGAACCCTAACTGGACGTATATTTCCGGTTATATTGATGAGGGAATTTCCGGAACGAGCACCTATAAGCGTGACAGCTTTCTTCGCATGATCGAAGATGCCAAACGCGGGATGTTTGACTTCATCATCACAAAAGAAATATCCCGTTTTTCTCGCAACACACTGGACAGCATCCAATATACACAGGAGCTGCTGGACAACAATGTGGGCGTACTGTTCCAAAATGATAACATCAACACACTGGATAGCGATAGTGAATTTCGGCTGATCGTCATGGCTGGTGTGGCGCAGGACGAAGTCCGGAAGCTTTCTGAACGCTTGAAGTTCGGATTCCGCCAGTCCATCAAGAACGGTCATGTTTTGGGAAATAATCGCTTGTGGGGTTACGATAAGAAGGACTGCAAGCTGACGATCATCCCGGAGCAGGCGGAAGCGGTCAAGCTAATTTTTCAGCTTTATGCCACTGGGAACTATGGGCTGCGCAAGCTGTCACAGGAGTTGACCTGCCGTGGATACACAAGCCTTTTGGGAAATGAGTTTAATTCCGTCACAATCGGACATATTCTGCAAAACCCAAAGTATAAGGGGTGGTACTGCGGTAATAAGACACAATCCTTGGATTATCGGAAGAAAAAAACGGCATTTCTTGATGAAAGTGAGTGGGTAACATACCCAGATCCTAATATCCCTGCGATTGTATCAGAAGAACTCTGGAATCAGGCAAATGAGATATTTAAGAAACGCAGCGCCAGAACGAAAGCCTATGGCGTAGGCTATCAGAGTAGGTATCCATACAGCGGGAAAATCATTTGCGGAAAGCATGGAACCGCCTTTCATCGGCAGAGCTTCAAAACCATGGAGGGACACACAGAATACTGGCAGTGCAGGATGTACCGTGAGCACGGAAAAGCTGGATGCGATTTGCCGACGCTCCGAACAAAGGAGCTGGACGCAATTTTGGCAGACCAATTCCAAAAGCTGGTGAAAAATCAAAAGCAGATTGTCCAACTTGTGATGGACAGCGTTTCTAGCGTTCAGCAGAAGCGTGATTACTCGGACAAATCACCCAGTTGAACACACAGATCAGCCAACTGGAGGGAAAAAAGGATAAACTGCTGGAGCTTAGTATCGCCAACGCAATCACAATTCAGGAATTCAAAAAGCGAAACAACCGCTTCAATGAGCAGATTGCGGATATGCAGGAGCAGATGATTTCTTTACAAAAGCTGGAGGAAAATGGCTCAGCTACAAGTGTTGACTTGTCCGCAATCGAAAAAGCGCTTTGGCGGGAGCTTTCCTTTCAGGATACCATCTCGACGGAGGTTGTTGCAGCGATCCTCGACCATGTGGTTGTTTGCGAGGGCAGCACAAAACAGCGAATTGATCTGGAACTCTATTTAAGGCTGGGGCAGACCGCTTCAGTCACTTTTCACGAGAGAGATTTGCATTTTGGAACACATCTTCTTCACAATATGTGCCACAAGGCGAAGATTCCGCTCAATGAGGACATTCCGGGCCTCCGGGTCCCCCTGAGCCAGACGTTCCAGCCACATCCTTTCCTCACTGGCGGAAAGGGGCCTGGGAAAGGACCCGCTGCGGTCCAGCCGCAGAGAAAATAAAAGCGTATTGGCAAACAGCATCAGCGCGGCAGAGATCATGCGTACCACCTCCTGTTCACCTTTATGACAGGAAGGGAAGTCCCTATGTCTTGCGGCGGCGGGGACGGCGTGTTAAAATGAATGGCAGAGACTGATGGCGGCTGCAGGAGACTGCTCTGATTTTTTTCATGCGGCGGCAGCTGCTCCCGTTGACAGATGACGCCAACAGGTGTAAATTACATACCGGTTTCTATAAAGAGTCCCTAAAACGAAAGTACAGATCACGTGCTCTGGAGTTCAGGCTCAGGGTCTTGCTTTTCAGTGCGGCCATGGGCCGAAAACTGCGGGGGCATTTTAATTAGGAGCGAACGCAACATGGGTCTGGAAGAATAGGAGCACCGACCTCGGTGCACTGACGGTGCGCCGGCCGGGGGTTCTGTTCTTATTGACTGCGGATGCCTCCGGGCGTATGCTCGTTGAGAGGCGCAGAAAGGTGGAATGAACATGCGGTATAAGGAGTTTGGAAAAACCGGGATGAAGGTGTCCGAGATGGCGCTGGGAACCTGGGGGATCGGCGGAGCGGGCTGGGATGACAATCCGGAAGAGACCCGTATTGATGCGATCTGCGCCGCAGTGGAAAATGGTGTCAATTTTATTGATACCGCACCGGCCTATAATGCCGGTGCAGCCGAATGTCTGGTGGGGAAGGCGCTCAAGCAGAGCGGAACGCGCCAAAGGGTCATAGTGGCAACAAAGTGCGGAAATTTCTACATGGGAAATGGGACGTATGTTCGTGACGGACACTATGACAAAATCATTCAGCAGTGTGACGATTCCCTCAAAAACCTGCAGACGGATTATATCGACCTGATGCTGATTCATTGGCTGGATGTCAATACCGACTTTGCTGAGACTGCTGACGCACTGAATGCGCTTAAAAAATCCGGTAAGGTTCTTCATATCGGTGTTTCCAACTTTACAAGGGAGCAAATGGAGGAGATCGGGCAGTATTGTACGCTGGAAGCCTATCAGCCGCAGTACTCTATGGTTGTCCGCACAAATGAAGAACAGATGAAGTGGGCGGCTGAACAGGGCATGGGCGTCATGACATACGGTTCTCTGGGCGGCGGGATCTTAACAGGAGCATTCCGGAAGCTGACAACCTTTGAAGCCACGGACAGTCGGAACCGTTTTTATAAGCACTTCCAGGAGCCAATGTTCTCTAAGGTTATGAAGGTCCTGGAAGTCATGGATCGGATCTCCGCTGATCGGGATAACGTGCCCCTGTCTCAAATCGCACTGAACTGGTGCGCACAGAAGGAATTTGTTTCTTCCTGTATTGTCGGTGCACAGAGCAGACGGAAGATCGAAGAAAACTGCGCTGCCTATCAGTGGATGCTGACTTCGGAAGAAATCGCCTTGCTGGACGCGGCAATCGAGCAGTATCTGGTGGAGCAATAAACTGATAGTGAAGAACTGAGGGAGAGGGGGCTTTCGTCCGGTCCGAAAAGCCTGCTTTTAGGGATCGAAACCGTTTGGAAGCCTTCTCTCCTGAACGATATACAAGTGGTACAGCTTTAAAATGCATATTGAGAAATGATGATCATTGCCGCAAACGCTGTGCAAATAGCACAAAAAATGTTAAATATTTATAAAAAATCTCACAATTGAAAAACAAGAAATAGTATGATATTTTAAAAAAGGCCAATTTAGATCGTTTGTGATTTTTTTTGCATTCCAATCCATTACTGTGGCAACCGTCCGGTTTGGCCAGATGCGGCCTGGTCCGCAAGATGGAACGCCATAGATTTTGGTTAAAACATTCTCTTGTACCGGCGCAAAGTCTGTTGAGATTTTGATGTTTTTACATGTTTAAATCAGTGCTCGATTCGGAGCACTCTTTTAACCCCCTGTTTCGTGCACGAACACGGAAATGGCAATGAGATACGATACGTGAGGTCAGTGTAATGGTAACCGTTGAAATGGTGGCAAAGATGGCCGGTGTGTCGCGTGGAACCGTTGACCGCGTTCTCCACCATCGGGGAGAGGTCAAGAGCGAAACTGCCGAGAGAGTTCGACAGGTCATGCGCGAGTTGGATTTTCAGCCGAACACATTGGGCCGAGCTTTTTCAATAGCGAAAAAGAGAAACCGGATCGGGATCTTTCTATCAGCGCGTGAACCGGACTTTCAAGAACAGATCAAGCAGGGCATAGAAGACGGTGTCGCCTATGCACAGCAGCATGGAATCGAAGCTGTGATCGAAGTGGTTTCTCCGGATGATGAGCTGCTGTATTTGCAGAAGATCGATGAGATGATCGCTTCCGAGGTTCAAGGGATCGTTTTACGCGGGATCGAGTCCAAGGCGTTTGACGAACGGCTTCAGATCCTGAAGAATCAGGGAATTCCTGTTTTTACGTATAATCAAGATGTGCGGCCGGCACTGAGAAACTGCTATGTGGGCATTGACTCCTGCCGCGCCGGAAAATGTGCGGCGCTTTTGATGCGGCAGATCTCCCCACCTGACGGATACGCCTTGATCGTGGGCGTAACGCCCCAGCATAAGGACAGCGAAAAACGGATAGAGGGATTTCTGGAGCAATGGAGCCTTGCCCCAAAGGCATCGTCAGGATACCGGATCATTTATGGAGAAGGCTATCATGATGTTGCATACGCTCGTACGCGGGATGTCTTGAATGAGATGCCGAACATCACGGGTATCTTCGTCAGCGGCGCGGGCCTGAGCGGCGTAGCGCAGGCGGTATACGAACGAGGGACCGCCGATGTTCAAAAGATTGTGGGGTTTGACGCCACACAGCGAAATATTACCTACATGAAGAATGGTACAGTCCAATTTTTAATCGATCAAAGTCCTTATCAGCAGGGATATAAAGCGGTCCAACTGCTTGTAGATTATCTGTTTGAGGGGCGAGCGCCTGATGTGTCCTGTTATTATCTCGACGCACATATCAAAAATGCTTTCAACTGCTGAGTCCAAAAGGCCTTGGCGGGCAAAGACAGGCTTATAAAGATGCTTTTATAAATGTTACCGCTCCGTGGACAAACCATTGGAGCAAGAGAAGAGAGGAGAAGGAAAACAATGAAATGCATTAAGAAAATGAATGACTTTGTTCTCGGGATTCTTATGATTCTGCTCAGCGCCTTCCTGGTGTTCGGCAAGATCACGGAGACGGAAGTCAAAACCGGCCAGGGCGGCTTCCTGGTGCGATCCGATGTGTGGCTGCGCATGATGGGCGTGTTCCTGGTAATTGTTGCGGTGATCCTCATCATCCGCTCCTTTGGCAAGAAGGAAGGCGAGGAGGCAGAGGGCTTCCACTTTTATCTGGACAGCACGGTTGTGGCTGTGATCGTCTCTCTGATCGTTTACGCACTGGCGCTGCCCAAGGTCGGCTTCATGATCACCACCTTCCTGATGTGCCTGTATCTGGTCATCCTGTTCTCCGTGAAGGAACAGTCTCTGACCTTCCGCACGGTTCCCAAGGCGCTGTGGGGCAAGCTGCTGGTAAAGGGCGTTCTGTCCGCGGCAGTGATGCTGGCGGTGTTCTGGTTTATATTTGGTAAGCTCCTGTCCGTCCAGTTCCCCACGTTCTCCCTGTTTGGCTGAGACTGAATGCGGTGTGTGCACCGCTGAAGTAGGCGGCCGGCTCCGGCTGCTTGATAAAATGCAGAAAATGCAAATTCTTAGGAGGAAAAGATTCATGAAGAAGACCCTTGCACTGCTGCTGTGTGCAGCATCCATGCTGGCCCTTCTCGCCGGTTGCGGCAGCAAGTCCACCGATGATAAGGCCCCCGCTGCCAACGGCGGCGAGACCGCTTCCACCGAGAAGGCTGATTATCCCACCAGCCCCATCACCGTCATCATCCCCTATTCTCCCGGCGGCGGCTCTGATATCCTGACCCGTAAGATCATGGAGTACATTGAGCTCCCCAACAACCAGAAGCTGGTTGCTGTGAACGTGGAAGGCGCTTCCGGCTTCACCGGCGCTATGCAGGCGTTCAACTCCAAGAATGACGGCTATACCATCCTGGCTCACAACCCCATGGATGTTGTTTCCTACTCTCTGAGCGGCACCACCGATGTGGAGCTGTGGGACGAGCTGGAGACCGTCTGCGGTATCGTTGATGACTTCAACGTGCTGGTCACCAACCCCCAGAGCGGCTGGACCACTCTGGAAGAGGCTCTGGAGTACATCAAGGCTAACCCCGGCACCGTGAAGGTCGGCAACACCGGCAGCAACAACTGCAACATGGCTGACTGCCTGCGTACTCTGGACGCTCTGGGCATCCGCGATGATGTTGTCGTTGTCCCCTATGACGGCGGCGCTGAGAACAAGACCGCTCTGATGGGCAACCACGTCCAGCTGAGCGTCAACTCCTGCGCTGATATCCAGTCCGCTATCACCTCCGGCGATCACATCGCTCTGCTGACTGTTGGCGATCGCCGCGCTAAGTTCCTGCCCGACACTCCCTGCACCGCTGAGCTGGGCTATGACGTTGTCACCACGAAGCCCCGCGGCTGGTATGCTCCTGCCGGCATGAGCCAGGAGCAGCAGGCTGTTCTGCAGGAGGCTATCAAGAAGGTCTGCGAAAATCCCGAATTCGAGCAGGACGTCCTGGCCCTGGGCCTGGAAGTCAACTATGTTGACGGTGCTGCTTTGAAGGAGAAGATCAGCGGCTGGGTCGAGGATCTGGCTCCCGTCTTCGAGGAAATGAAGTAAGCCTTATTTCGCAAAACAAATTTTCTGTATCATTGATTGATTTTGCGCAGTTTGCAGCGGGGCCTTGGGCCCCCTGCAAATTGCGTGAGTACGAAAGGAGGCTGAAGCCGTGGAAGCAATGATTGTTGGCTTTCAGGCTATCTTTGGCGACCCGTTTTCTATCGCACTGCTGTTTTTCGGCGTCTTTATGGGAATTGTTTTCGGATGTATTCCCGGATTGACGGCCGTTCTGGGCGTGACTCTGATGATCCCCTTCACTTATACCATGACTCCTGTGCAGGGCCTGACTCTGCTGGTGGCAATTTACGTGGGCGGTATCAGCGGCGGTTTGATCACGGCGACCCTGATCAATATCCCTGGCACCCCGTCTTCTATCTTTACCTGCTATGACGGTTATCCCATGGCTAAAAGCGGCAAACCTGGTACCGCGCTGTCTATCGGCGTTTTCGCCTCCCTGATCGGCGGTACGGTCTCCGCCCTGGCCCTGTTCTTCCTGGCACCGCAGTTGTCTAAGGTCTCCCTGATCTTCGGTAACTGGGAGTATTTCGCCGTGGCCTTGGTGGGTCTGGCTGTGGTCATCACCATGGCGTCTAACGATCTGCTCAAGGGTCTGGTTGGCGCGCTGATCGGCATTGTGCTGGGCAGCTTCGGCATTGACTCTATTTCCGGCGTACAGCGCCTGACTTTTGGTAACTGGCAGTTGATGAACGGACTGAACTCCACTGCTTTGATGATGGGTCTGTTCGCGATCAGTGAGATCCTGCATCAGTGCCGCGACCTCAGCAAAAAAAAAGAAGATTGAAGTTGGAAAAATGTCCTTCCTGCCTCCTGTCAAGGAGATGGAGGGCTGCATGGTGCCCATCGTGCTGGGATGCCTTATCGGTACCGGCATCGGCATTCTCCCCGGTATCGGTCAGAATGCGTCCACGCTGATCACCTATAACCAGTCTAAGAAGATGTCCAAGCATCCCGAGCGTTTTGGCCATGGTTCTCCTGAGGGCATCTGCGCCCCTGAGTCCTCCAACAACGCTGTAAACGGCGGTGCTCTGATCCCCCTGATCACCCTGGGTATTCCCGGCGACCTAGTAACGGCAGCTCTGATCGGCGGCCTGATGATCCACGGCCTGCAGCCGGGCCCCCTGCTGTTCACATCCGATCTGGACGTGGTAGGCGCTGTCATGGTGTCTTATTTCCTGGCCAATATCGTGATGTATGTGATGGAATTGGGCCTGATGAAGGTGTTTGTCCGTGCGGTGAACATTCCTTTCTCCTATCTGTTCCCCGCAATCCTCATGTTCTGCGTGTTGGGCACCTTTGCTCTGAATAATCGTACATTCGATCTGTGGATCCTGATCGTGTGCGGCATTCTGGCTTATGTCCTGACGGAGCTGGGCGTGGATAGGGCTCCCGTGATCCTTGGCTACATCCTGGGACCCTTGGTGGAGAAGTATTTCCGCATGGCAATGACTGCCGAGTTGGGTAACTTCGGCGGGATTCTGCCGCGTCCCATTGCTGTGGTGTGCCTGATCGTTGCCATCCTGTTCCTGGTCCTTCCTCTGTTCAGCAAGAAGCTGAGAGATCGGAAGAACGCATTGAACATCTGATTCTGAAAAGAAAGGCCGTATTCAGTAAGTGCATTTTGCTGAATACGGCCTTTTTTGGATAATTACGTGCCTTCGATATTTGGCGCTGGCTGTGTACATGCAGAGGAGGATTTGATGTGCAACTGAATTATACGATTACACAAGAGCATTATGAGGATGTCATCGCATTCCAATTGAAGCTGCAGCGCAGCAAGCGGAGAAGTCTGATCCAATATATTGTCACGAATGCCATTTTCATCATTCTGGCTGTTTACTTTTTAGTGACGCATCCGGAAAGCTCCGTGTGGAGTCGGCTGGGTGTGATGGGGATGGCTGCGGCGATGCTGGTGCTTACCACGGACAGGCGGAGCTGCTCACCGGGCAAGGTGCGGCGCACTTATAAGCGCTACGTCCGGCTCAAGCTGATCCAGGATGGATTTATCGGCCCCCACACTTTACTTGTAGATAAGAATAGCGTCACGCAGAAATTCGGCGATCAGAGCAATACCATAGAAATTAAGCGCTGTGCCTGGGTCAACGGAGAGAACCGCATCAGCATGATCCTGGGCGGAGGCGTGATCTTTGAGATCATTCCCAATGAAGTTCTGGATCAGAATGGGAACCGGGAACGGCTCAGCGCACTGATCGCGGGACATGACGCAGATGGAACGGCGTCAGATTAACTGAAACAATTTTTATATCCCTGGAGAGGGATCAAAATATACTACTTTTTGTTCATGCGAGGTCCTTATTATGGAAAAAAATCGTGTTCGTTGGGGTGTTCTCGGATGCTCCGGGATCGGCAAAAATCGTACCATCCCTGCCATGCTGTCTACATCGAATGCGGAACTCTATGCGATTGCAGGTCGGAATGAAGAAAAGCTGAAGGCCTACGCGGAGCCGTTTGCCCCTAAGAAGCTCTATACGGATTATCAGGCCCTGCTGAATGACGAAAATGTGGATGCCGTATACGTTCCTCTGCCCAACGGGTTGCACATGGAGTGGGCCATCAAGGCGGCCGAAGCGGGAAAACACATTCTCTGTGAAAAGCCCCTCGCCATGAACGAAGAGCAGGTAAAGAAAATGTTTGCCGCTGCAAAGGCCAACCATGTCCTGCTGGAAGAAGCTTATGCGTACCGCCATGCGCAGCTGGCCCAGCGTGTCAAGGAGATCATCGACAGCGGCGAGATCGGCCGGATCCGCTATCTGGAGTCCAAGCACTCCACCTTTGATACGAACCGGGAAGGAATCCGCTATCAGAAGGGGGTCGGTGGCGGCGCGGTGTATGACGTCACCTGCTACAATGTGAGCCTCGCATCCTATCTTTTCGGGAAAGATCCCACCGAGATCCATGTGTCCTGCAGCTTTGATGAGAAGACTGGCGTGGACTTGGCCGATGCAGTGCTGCTGCGCTATGAAAACAGCGGCGTTGCCTCCCTCTATGCCGGGTTGGATGCCTATCCCCGCGGATGCTTCTCCATCATCGGAGATAGCGGCCGCATTGATGTGGACCATAAGTTCAACAGCCGTGGACTCTGCAAAATCAGAGTCGGTAAAAACGCACGTCCCCAGAATGCTGAGTATGTCGATGAGATCACTACGGAGTATACGATCTGGGTGGATGACAACTACTATATGGAGTTTGAGCAGTTTGGCAACGCCATTTTGCATGGAACACCGTTGACTGTGACCGAAGAGGAATCTCTGCGTACTGCACGGATTTGTGATGCCATTCAGAAAATCGGCGGAATTTAAGCGGCGGGCTGAATCGTGAGATCGAAAGAGGAAGCAGAATGGAACTTGGATTAAACGGCAAGGTGGTTGTTGTTACCGGCGGAGCCACCGGTATCGGCCTTGAAACGGCACGAGCCTTTTTTGCAGGAGGGCTGCAAGGTGGCGATCTGCGGACGGAGGATGGAAAAGCTCCAGAAAGCAAAGGAGTTTTTGGGATCAGAGCGAGTATTCGTTTATCAGGCGGATATGACAGATCTGGAACAGGTGGAGACCTTTGCCGCCGCAGTGGCGAAGGAGTACGGTTCCATTGACGTTTGGATCAATAACGCCGGTGCCATGTGGATCAAGCCGCTGATGGAAATGTCCAGCGAGGAGTTCCGACGGGAGATCGACCTGAACCTTACCACGGTATTTCACGGGGCAAAGGCTGCCTATCCGTACATGAAGGCGCAGGGGAGCGGCGTGATTTTGAACGCTTCTTCCTTCGCAGCACTGGACCCCAATGCGGGGCGGGCAACATACAGTGCCGCAAAGGCTGCCGTGAAAAATCTCAGCGCATCCATGGCGGCAGAGTTTGCGGCCGCCAATATCCGGGTGCTGGCCTATGTGCCGGGTATGATCGCAACAGAGATCGCTGCGGAGAGCATTGAGAAGTACGGTGATGCGCTGTTGGCAGACATCCCGTGCCGCCGCTTCGGTACGCCGGAGGACCTGGGAAAGGTATTGGTGTTTTTGGCCTCGGATGCCGCAGGCTACATGAATGGCTGTCATGTTGAGATCAGCGGCGGAAAGCGCTGTGTGCAGAATCCTCAGTTTTCCTATCAATAAGCGAAACAACATATATAAACGTGTAAGGCAGGCTGTCCGTTTAGGGCAGCCTGCCTCGTTTTTTGCTTGGAATATAGCTCTTGGCGATATACTGACGATCTTAATGACGCAGGAGAATGTTTCACAGAGAAGCGCTTGGTTCTCGTTGTCCCTTATGCTTTTTACGTCGGAGCGGTTCTGTTCTGTCAAATCAGCCAACCTGCTCCTGTTCCACCACCGCGTCAATCGGTATTTGCTGGGCGACGGGATAGGGCCAGACCGGGCGTCGATGTCCGCCAGAGCCTTTTCTATAACAGCGGGAAGGTCCTCCGGCTTGGCGTGGATGTTTGCCACCTGAGACGGGGCTTTCCATTGCCTGAAACTGAGACTCTGCGGCGTCCAATACCTTCTTGCCGACGATGATGGCGGCCTTTATGACGGGAAGGGAAATCCCTATGTCTTGCGGTAGCGGGGACGGCATGTTAAAATGGCGGAAAAGGGGTGGGAGAATGGCCTGGTATGTCTATATGCTCCGCTGCGGGGACGGCAGCCTGTACACCGGCTCCACCACCGACGTGGCCCGTCGGCTCCGGGAGCACCAGAACGGGACCGGGGCCAAATACACCCGCACCCGGCCGCCGGTGACGCTGGCCTACACAGAGGAGGCTCCGGACCGCTCCGCCGCCCAGCGCCGGGAGGCGGCTATCAAAAGGCTGCCCCGGAAACGGAAATTGGCGCTGATCGAAGGAGGTACACCATGAACCTGAAAAAACGCTTGGTTCTGGGAGAAAATGGTAGTAGCGCTGGTAAGCTATTGGGCCGCATTACCGGAATCGGCCCGGGAAGATACAACAGATGTGGAGGCAGTGTACAGGCACTATGCCACGAAGCGGGAAGAATGACAGTCCTGTGATAATAATTTTTAAACCGTCTGTGTTCCTGTGACTGATGGCGGCCTGCCGACGGAACAGGTTATGACAGCGGATATGAAAGAAAGGAAAATGTGAGAATTATGAGAAGAAAGGATCGTGAAGTCAGCGCTGAGCAGGCATGGGAAATTGTGGAGCGCTGCTCCTATGGCGTACTGGCTATGACAAAGCCGGACGGAACGCCCTATGCCGTGCCGGTGAATTTTGCGCGGGAGGGGAACTACCTGTATATTCACTGCGCGCAGACCGGTGAAAAGACGGACTGTCTGAACCACCAGCCGCAGGTGTGTGTCACCTGTGTGGAGGGCGGCGCATGGGTGGACCAGCCGGCCCTGACCACGCGCTACGCCTCCGCAGTCATGCTTGGCAAAGCGGAGGAACTGACGGATGAGGCGGACAAGGTAAAGGCGCTGCGGCTGCTGTGCATGAGACTGGCGCCAGAGCACCCCAGAAGCCATGGCGATTTTTCGGAATGCCGGGGAAAAACGGCGGTCTGGCGCATCATCGTGGAACAGATCACCGGAAAGGCGAATCCGGGAAGGATGGAATGAAAAAAACGGTGCCATGAGCAATGCTCGTGGCACCGTGGCTTTTATTGAGAAATCTGTTTTTCTACCGGGGCCTTTCGCTTCGACGGAAAGCCCAGAAGACAGAGAAGCGCACCCAAAAGGGGATGGAAAATCGGTTTTTGATTCCACTTTATGATCCGATAGAGAAACGGCCTGAGAACCGAGTAAACATTCCCTACATCTACAAATAAGGCGATACAAACAAAGAGTGAGGACAGGATACCGCAGAGAACAATGGCCAAAAGGCCCCGGCGAAGACAGCGGACCCAAGGCCTTCCTCCGGGAGCTTGACTGCCGCGGCGGACAGCATATTGAAGTTATACTCGGTTATGCGTCCGGCAGACCAGTCCTCATACATTTTAGCAAACAGCCCGTCAACCTCGGCTTTACGCTTCTCTGCCTTTTTCAGCTCCGCAGCCTGCTTTTTTCTTCGCAGAGTTTCTTTCCCTGTCGCTGGCAATCCATTGAGCAGGCGTTTCAGCAGCTTGTCCTCGTCTTTCTGTGCCAGCATAGACCAGTAATGCTGTCCGGCTCCAGACCAGTACAGCAAGGTCAAAAATCTTCTCTACAATCCAGCGTGTTTCCGGGTCGATCAGAAGATGACCTTTTTTGTCCGGGTCTTTTACATAGCCCAGCGGTGCATAGGCTCCATAGTGTGCGCCATTGGCAAATCTTGTGTGCATGGCAGCCTTGACCTTTTTGCTGGTCTGTCGGGCGTGCATTTCATTCAGGATGTTTAAGAACGGTGCAAGCTCGCTTTCTCCGTTGATGGTGTCCACATTGTCATTGATGGCAATGTAGCGTACTCCCTTGCTGGGGAAATAGATTTCCGTGTACTGACCGGTCAGGATATAGTTTCTTCCCAGACGGGATAAGTCTCCTTGTGTCAACAAAGAACCAAAAAATTTTGAAAAGCCGGAGGACGTTTCCGGGCTGGCTGCCCGCCGCGTCCTCCGACTTTTCATCAGGAGGATTATGCCTCGAATTTGTCGTCTAAATCAAAGTATGTCTCATATTCGCGGATTATGTGAAGGAAGCCGTCATAACCAGTTTCGCTGATGGTTTCAAGATTTTTGCCGCTGGCCATTTCGGTGTGTCCAATTATAACGCCGAGAAGCCGCAAGGTATTAAGCACTGCACGTTGGTAATGATATTTCTGCTCCTGGCGGCATACACGAGTCACTTCACTGGTTCCATCAATCTTTCTGTTTCTCACGTCAGCCATCATGCTTAGCGATAACAGAATGCTACACGCACGATCCTGCAAATCTGCGGCAGTATTATCTTTGAATGTCAGTTCCATAATTGTCCTCCGTTTCTTCTGTTTGATTGTCTATCAGGTCTGCAAAGCAGTCCCGGAATTTCCATACAATCTCAATCTGCGAATCCGGATAGATGTAAATATCCTGAATAAATCCCCGTACCATTTCTTTGGTAAGAGATGGGGTATCCCGATACTGTCTGCTCAGTTCCCGCAGTGGATTTTCCGAGGTATGAGCTTCCTCCTCCAGAGCGGCCAAAGCCGATTCCTGTTTCTTTACATCTTCATCCAGTTCTTGAACTGTTTTATCAATCTCAGCCTTTTTCTTAAGATAGCGTTCCTTGCTACAGTCACCGGCAATATATCTTTCATACAGAGTCAGTTTTTCCTGCCGGTAGCGCTCCTGAAGCTGCTGCAGACGGGTCAATTCAGCCATACAAGCGTTGATCCTGCCTGTCCGAGTAAACTGTAAGGCTGTTTTCTGGTTTTCTTTTTGCCGATACAAAGTAAGCATTTGCTGAATGGCATGAAGCACTACCTGTTCAATGTCAGCCTCCATGAAATGCTTTCCCCGTGGGCAGGATGCGCCCGGATCGGATGCCGACTTATCACAGAGATAATATACAGCGCCTTTTCTGCCAGTCCGGCGAGTCATTATCCGATGGCACTCTGCACATCGGACAACACCTTTCAATGGGTACTCCTGTATTCCATGGCTACCGCGTTTCCTGCCGAGCTTCAGTATTTCCTGCACCTTCTGAAATTCTTCATGGGTTACGATGGCTTCGTGCATATTCTCTACTACAATCCAGTCCTCTTTCTTATTCGGAAGGGCTTTTCTTGACATTGATAGCAGCTTTGGAACGCTTATGCCCAACTGTTGCACCAGTGTATTCGTACTGATGCAGGATACCCAGCACCGTATGATAATTCCAGCCGTTGCTTTCTTTTCGCTTCTGAAAACGGTTCTGGTCTGGATGTTTCAGACGGAAGTAACTGCCCGGTGTCAGTACGCCGTCTATGTTCAAAATCTCCGCAATCTGTCTGGTCTTTTTTCCTGCCAGCGCCAGATCAAAAATCCTTCGCACCACCGAAGCGGATTCCGGATCAATCGCCAGCTTGTTGCGGATGGTAGGATGAAACTGGTAGCCGTAAGGAGCAATACTGCCCACATACTTGCCCTGCTTCATCATTTGCAGCTTTGCCGTTGTGGTCTTCACGGACAGGTCTTTGCTGTAAGACGCATAGACAATATTGCGGATTACCACATCCATTCCACTGGTAACGCCTTTATAATCGTTGCTGTCATAACCATCATTGATTGAGATATATCTCACACCCAAAAAAGGAAACACACATTCCAGATAGTTTCCCATTTCCGTGTAGTCCCGCATGGCTCTTGAAAAATCTTTGGTAACGAGGACGTTCAGTTCACCGGAGCGGAACTTTTTCATCATATTTTGAAAGGCCGGACGATTGGTGTTTGTGCCGGTAAAGCCGTCATCTACAAATTCCGTGCGTGGAGCATCTTTTAATTCCGGATGCCGGTTCAGAAATTCGTGGATCAGCAGTCTCTGATGCTGTACGCTGTCGCTTTCCTCTTTGGATCGGCGTGTATCCTCGTCAGCCATGGACAAACGGATATAAATGGCAACTTTTGGTTCTTTCATGAGATCGCCTCCTTCTTCTTTTGCATTTCCAGAATACTCTGGCACATTTCCTGATACACATCATCGTAATAAAGAACAACTTCGACAGCGCCATTTTCATAAATCAGAACTTTCTCTATCATGGTATTCACCAGCTTTTGCGTCAGTTCCGTAGTACCGGTGGCCGCCTTCATCATAGACATCCATTTATTATCCGGAGAAATAGAATCCAGAAACTTTGTCCGGCGCTGAACCGCTTCATCCATCAGCTGACTCAGGCGTTCATGTTCTTTCTCATAGGTCTTCTTAGCAAAAGAATATTCTTCTTCATTCAGAATACCTTCCACGTAGCTTTCATATAACTTGCTTCGTTTTTGATTCAGGGCATTCAGCTTCAAGCTGATACTGGAGACAGCGGCGTTGTACTTTTCTTTGAGATTGCTTTCTTCCTTGCTTCCCTTTAAGATACTGAGCAGCCGCTCGTAGTTGAGGGCAACCCGTAGCTGATCCTGTATGACAGTGAGCACTTTTTCATTCAGAACATTCTGTCGTATATAATGCTTTGTACAGTGTTCGTGGCGGCGTGAAGTATAGGTGCTGCACTCATATGACCCCATCCATTCTTCCGGTCCCTTTTTGTCAATACGATGTCGGCGGAAGTACATTCGCTTTTTACAGTCTGCACAGAATATTTTCTGGTCAAAGAAATCAATCATCTGTTCCCGGATAATGGCAGACTGTTTCATTTTCTCCTGCCGGATACGACTGGCCTCCGCCAGAATATGCTGAACTGTATCGAAATCTTCCTGGCAAATAATCGCCGGATGTGTATTTTCATACCAAATCCAGTTTTCTGGATCTTCCTTATGCTTCTTGACACCCTTATAAATAGCGGTACGCATTCTGCCGTGAATCGTGTGTCCCAGATAGACCGGGTTTTCAAGAATGGAATTGATCGTGGACTTTGCCCAGCCTTTTCCAACCTGATTGCCATGTCGGGAACCATTTTCACGCTTGCGAAGTTCCGGATGGACAGCGCCTGCTTCTTCTAAGCGGTGAATCATGGAATTGACAGAAACGCCCTCCATCTTCCAGCGAAATATATTCCGCACATAAGGAGCGGCAGCCTCGTCAATTACATAAGCGGATTTATCTTCATTCCACATATACCCGTAAGGCGGGTTACGGCTCTGAAAGGTTCCGTTTTGCTGCTGCGCCAGGAGCGCCGTGGAAACCTTACGGGAAATATCTCTGGAATACAGGGCGTTAATCAAATTTTGCAGCGACACAGAGAGGGACTCCATGGAACTGCCGCAGGTAAAGTTGTCAAAGTTTTCTTTGACAGAGATGAAGCGTGTTCCCAATGCCGGAAAAATCTTTTCCAGATAGTTGCCCACTTCAATGTAATCTCTCCCGAATCGGCTCAGATCACGAACCACGATAGCTTCCACCTTACCACTACGCACATCATCCATCAGCCGGTTCCAGGCAGGACGGTCAAAAACCGTGCCGGTTTTTCCGTTATCGGCGTAAACCTCCGCAAGTCTGAGATAGGGACAGCCTGCAACATACTCCTTACAAACATCAATCTGGTTCTGGAGAGAAGCGCCTTCGTCCTGTTTTCCGCTGTTCTCTACAGACAGCCGTGCATAGATTGCAGTGACATAGGACACCTGTCCGATCTGTGCTGCCGATTCCGGCTGACTGCTGTTTTTTCTACTCTTTCTTGCCATGGTATCCTCCTATGTTCAGCCAGCCGCAGCTGGCCTTTCTTCAAATTCCTGGACATAGCGGAGCGCCAGCTCGTATTCATCCCGGTATTTGAATTGAATCTCAATCGCTTTGCTCTCGTAAATAAAAATCCGGTCTACCAGTGCCACCAACACCCGGCGATCCAGCTCCGAAATATTTTTGAACTGAGCAAACGCCTGTACCCAGGCACGGTTCGTCATACCGGTAGTTGCCGCCTGCGCCTGTTCTTTCTTCAGACGTTCCACGGTTTCCGATTTTTCTTCAATCCGAGCCGTATAGGCGTTGCGGAACTCCGTGTACTCACTCTTTGTAATCACGCCATCTGCCAGATCTTCATAGAGCCGGAGCTTCAGTTTCCTGTACCGTTCGATTTCTTCCTCCACTTTGACAATCTGTGCTTCATAATTGAAGGATTTCCGATTTTCCAAAGGAAGACGTTCGATAAACGCAAGCACCTGATCTAAGTGCATAACGATTTCGATCTGGTCATGAATTGCATGGAATACAACTTCCCGCAGTCGGTTTTCACTGAAAGAATGGGGAGAACAGTTCTTTTCTTTCCGGTGTTTTCCACAGACATAATAAATATACTTTTTCCCACTGCGCGTCACAGTTTTTCTAACCATACCCTGCTTACAATCCCCGCAGTAAAGGAATCCGGAAAACAAATAATGTTGTCCGCTGTCATCCGCAGCCCGCATATCCCGTTTGAGCAGTTCCGACACCACCATGAAATCATTCGATGAGATCAGCGCTTCATGGGTAGCTTCTGCATGAATCCAGTCTGCTTCATCTTTCAGACGAATATCATGTACCTTGTGGTTGGGCGTTCCTCGCTTGCCCTGAGTCAGGTTGCCTAAAAGTAAACCTCATTCTTCAATATTCTAGCGATGGTGTTGTATCCCCATTGGGGAACATCCCGCCGCCGAAACGCTGTCTGAAACCTTACCCCTTGCTGGCGTTTGTGTTCCATCGGGGTTGGCACACCGCTTTGATTCAGCCGCTGTGCAATGCGCAGGATGGGAAAACCGTCCTTAAACATTCCGAAAATCATGGTCACGATTTCCGCCGCATCGTCGTCCACCACCAGGCGGTTTTTATCCTCTGCGGATTTCCGGTAGCCATACGGAGCGAAAGAACCGACATATTCACCTTTCCGGCGCTTCACTTCCAGGTTAGTTCGGATTTTTACAGATATATCCCGGCAGTAAATGTCGTTTACCAGATTCTTAAACGGCAATGTGATAGCATCCGAAGCACTTCCTGGTGCCAGACTGTCATAACAGTCATTAACAGCAATATAGCGGATGCCCAGGGACGGAAAAATCTTCTCCAGATAATTTCCTGCCTCAATGTAATTTCTGGAAAATCGGCTCAGATCCTTACTGATTGCACAGTCAATCTTACCGGAACGCATATCTTGAAGCATTCGTTGAAATCCCGGACGCTCCATGTTGGTTCCGCTGTAGCCGTCGTCTTCATCGTAAATCTCCACCAGTTCCAGGTCTGGATGGCGGGAGATATACTCCATGCAAATGGCCTTTTGACTGGATATGGAATTGCTTTCTCCGTGTTCGTTGTCCTCACGGGAAAGTCTCGCATAGATTCCCGTTCGATAAATCTTTTCTGGCACAATAAAAACCTCCAATCTTTCCAATGTATCACCACAGAAAGACGGAGGCTGATCCTACTATAAATGCAGGAGTACAAGCCCCAGCAAATCATGACTGCGGCTCGTGTTCCTGTTTTGTTTTTGACCCGGTTTTATCTTACCATCCCGGCAGAACATTTGAAAAGGATGTCAACTGCCGGAGAGATACACGCTGTTGACACGCTCCTCTATGGTTGGGCCTTTCGGCTGGAACGCCAGCTTCACAACAATGCCTCCGTCTAAGTAACAGTAAGGATTGCGGATTTGCCGGATATGGGATTTCAAGCGTTCCTCATATCCGGCGTCCGGGTCTAAACGGATGCTCTCACGGTCAACCAGCTGGGAGCGGTCAACCGTCCGAGGGTCTACGTTTTTCATTTCCTCTACGGATTGATACGCCACATGATTTCCCCCTTCCCATCTTATGATGTGGCTCAATAAAATAGTCACAGCGACCTCCCTTCCGGGGTTCGTTATTCTATACCTATTACGGGGCGGTCTTCTTTATCCGTCCTGCATCAGAATTTCAGGGGAAGCATATAGCGACGGCTGCTACCGTTATACATCCGGTAGACCTGGTACATATACTTTTTGTACCCAGCCATATTCACACCAAGGGAACGGCCTTCCCGGTAAATGGTAAGCGGATCATACCGGCGTAGCTGCTCTACCAGGCGCTTAGGACTATATTCATCGTGATATAGATCTACGAAGAACACCACGCCCAGCAGAATCTCAAAGCGAAGAGAATCCGGAGCGCCGTCCCAGGCATTTACAATATGCTGCATTCCTTCCTTATAAATTTTTTCGCCCACCTTTTTGTAGATGGAGTAGGCAGTGCCAACGCAGCCGATCCGGCACTTGCCTCTGTCCTGGTTGTAGTCCAGCCGCAAGCCTACATCCTCCGTGGCTTTCAGGAACGCCACCGCATCCGGGTCATTGCCGTAAATCAGCGCCCGTAGTTTCGCACCAGCAGTAAGCTGGGCAGAAGTACCAGTCTGCTGGGCAAACAAAATAGCCTCATCCAGTTCGGAGAGGCCATAGAACACTTTGCAGCGAATGGGCAAATCCTGACCGCCGTTGCGGAGCTTCCTGGCGGCAATGGTGTGCTGACCGTCAAAAACATAGTAGTGACCGTCGCGGAAGCTGACCTTCGGGTCATTGGCGATATGCTCGTCAAATTCTGCCGCAATCTTGCGGACACGGTTGGGATTCAGTTCCCGCTGGTAAGCGTTACGAGGGACTTCCAGATTCTTGCTGTAGATCATCATCTCGTCAAAGGGGCAGTTAATCAGGTTCTTCATGTTGGTTCCTCCTGTTCGATTTTGTGAATGAATTGAATGGCTTCTTTGAATATTTTCAGTACCTTGCGGCGGTACGATTTCTTATTTAAAAGTCCCGGATAGCTTTCAAAGCAGCGGAGACATCGGCGAATCATGGTAGCTACCGCATCCTCCAGTTCATAGAACATGGTGCTTTCATCTGCCAGTTCTTCCGCAGTTTCCATGCCGGATGAAATCGCAAGGATTTTTTGGATTTCTGTCATGGGGCGGGTAGGATGCTCTGCTTCTTCCTGCTCTGACTCTGGCTGAACTTCATCATCAGTGATTGAGGAAAGTTCAATTTCTGTCGGTACTTGCTCTTGAACTGGGGCTGATGTTTTATCTGGCAGCTGCTTTGGCTGACGCAGCTGTTCAACCAATGCAGGGCGAGCATCCGGGTCAGCTTTTTAGCAATAGCTGCAACAGCAGTATCCGTAGGCTTAATAGAACCAGAAAGTAACTCTTTCTTAATTCCAGGTTCTATCTCATCAGCAGCATCCACCCCCATAGCATATCGTTCAGCTCGGCGGACATATCGCTCGTTTGTATTGTTTTCGCGGGCAATTCTTTCTGCGGTTTTTTCGACTTTCTGGTGGTGGACATTTTGTCCACCACCACTTTCATCAGCTAAAGTGTGTTGATTTCCATGAAAACTTGCTGTTTGTTTTTCCGCCTCATACCGCTGTCCAATCAGATATTTCTTCTGCTGTGGCGTAAGATTCCGGCGTCCGAGCTGGTTACAGCAAATCCAAGCAATGGCGGCATAGCGGTCAGGAAACTCCTTTTCAAAGACTGTGTATTTGATTTCCGGATGTGCTTGAATAATACGAAAGCGATTATGACCATCTACGATGCAGCCGTTCCAGACAATCAACGGATTCAGCACAACGCCGTCCTGGAGAATATTTTCTTCCAGCAGCTGATATTCTTCCTCAGTCAGAGGTGGAATTTTTAGACTCAAACTCTGGGTCAATCCGCAGTAGTTCATCCATTTCATCACCCCCGTTCCGATACCGGCGTTACATAGTAGTCATACCCCATACGAATCTGGCAGTAAGTACAGATTTCTTTTACTGCCTGCTTGTAATTTGCCCGCCGGATACGATAACTCCCTGTGATCTCGAAGTTTTCCCGGCAGGTGGGGCAAAGACAGATCAGGGAATTCCTGTCATTTCCTTGCCGGGTCAGGCGCGTCATACACTATCCTGGGAAAGTCCCAGGCTGGCACATACCGCTTTATCAATCAGTTCCATCTGAGCTTTGGTCAACCGCCCAGCGTAGCCGCGTATGCGGTGCTTATCGATCACCCGTAACTGTTCCAACATGAACAAGGAGTCTCCGTCATACTTCATTCCGGGAATCTTGCTCAGAACAACGTGTGTCGGCAGATATGGCTTTTTATCGGCCTGCTTTGTAGCAGGTGTGACAATCAGCGTGGGTGAATAGAAGTTGCCTATGTCATTCTGCAGGATCAGCACAGGGCGGATACCGCCGTGCTCACAGCCATAGGCAGGATTTAAGTTTGCGAAGTATATCTCTCCGCGATGATATTGTTTGAAATCTCGATCCATTGTGTGTACTCCTTTCTTGTGGGTATGTTAAAGGAGCCAGAACACGGGAATAACCTTCCCGGTTATGGCTCCCAAAAATTTCTTAAGCGGTTATTTTCTCACATTTGTCCTCGACACCCCTGAGAAGCGGGAAATCATCAGGCGGCAGCTTGCTGGGCTGCTCCATAGGCATCTAACCTCCCCGCCTTCCTTGTGGCCGGGCTGCGAATTACAGAAGTATCATTATCCCTGTATGCCGTCCTGGCCCTGCCGGTTGCAATCCGGTATTTTGTAGCAAGTATGGTTCGCTCGCCTCCGGGTGGAAGGTCATGGCGTACTGCCTGTCCGGCTCTGACATACGGTAATGTACCTGATGAATGAGTATTCGGTTTTCAAGGTTCCCAACCGGTGTTCCCTGGCTGTGATTAAATTGTAGCCGAATCCAAATTGTTTCCAGAGTGACTCGCTGTCACGGTACTGGTCGAGTTTGTCACGGTAGATTAAAGAGAAGCCTTCAGTTGTCCAATCTGACCCATTATGTTTTCCAGTTCTCTCTGGATACGCTCACTGTCGAATATTTCACCCGCCCTAAGATCAGATAGTCCAGAGAAATATCAAACGTAATAGCAAGTTCAATCAGCAAGTCGAGCGAACCACCGCGTCTTCCGTTTTCCAACGCCCTGTAATGATCCAGACTAATGTTCAACTTGTCGGCCATCTGTTGCTGGGTCTTGCCGCATTCCATACGCAGTTTCGAAATTCTCATTCCACATTCCATCGGATCGTAATACATAATTTCCGCCTGTGCGAAAAGCGGCAAAGGATACAAACTTCGCAGCGTTTTTCCCATCTCCCAGCCTGAAAATGAGCGCAAAAAGAGAAGGGTACCGATACCGCACCTTCCTAAAACAGGATCAGTGCAATATTTGTATCCTCAGCCCTTAATGCATATCAGGCTTTCGATATTTTTAGAAAGCCCTGCCGGAAAAAGAAGGCCGCCGACAGAGCCGGACTCCAAAAAATTGGAATCCAATTCTGCCAGCGGCCTCTCATGTAATGTCTGGTTAAACCTCTGGAACTGTTAAGATATGTGACCTGGAGCAGGATTTACACAGCCTGTTTTCATCTCAACCTGTCCGTCGTTATACCTGTGTATTCATTTTTGTCAGAAACTGGTGAGCCGCCCAGTCTCATTGACTTCACCTTTAGGGGCGTAGATGTCAATTCGGTCATGCCGACGCCCCATTACTTTTCTGACCATTACTGCATGGCATTTTGAGCATTCCATCGTGCCGCTGGAATTTTTTATATCCAACGGAGATTTCACCGCAATTTGGACAATGCCATGAGAATGGTCGCCAAATTTCTTTTTTCCTGCATAAGTCCATCCTCCTCCATGGCCTTGTCACTTTGTTGAAGCCAAAAATTTTTTGCCAGCTCCCCTGCCGGTATAAACAGGGATTGGCTTGTTTTAGCGTATGCCAGTATCTGTACTGCCTGATGGCAATGCTCGCACTCCATCCAGCCATCTTTTCCTCCAGATAGAGATTATGGTTCAGCTCCCCGCAGATTGGGCAGCGCACATCGTAGGTTTCCATTGTCAGAACACATCCTTTCCTGATTTATCGTAAAGGCCAGTGTTACAGGGCCTTGATGACGTGTTTTGCCACGCCCCTGTACAATGAGCTGCTTTCACTCGAATTTCTTTTGTCCGGATACTTTGTTTTGATTCGCATAGCGAAGAATCACATCTCCGTTTTCCTCATCAATTCCGCCAAAGATTTTCAGAGTGTTCTCATTGTCCTCATCCAGCGCGACGACAATATCGCCGACCGCCGCTGTATCTTGTATTCTGATAACGATCAGATCTTCATCCTCGATGCCCGCATCTACCATGGAGTCGCCTTTAGCGCGGAGAATATAAAATTTCCCCTCCCCGAAAATAGATTTAGGAAGGCTTACATATTCCTCTACGCTTTCCTCTTCACGCTCCGGGTCACCACAGCGAATACTGCCAACCACCGGTGCGGAAAAGTACCTGAGGTACATTTGCCGACCTGCTTTGTCACAATGGTTTTGCCATCATAGGAAAGCATACCGCGCTCATTCATGGCGACAAGGTAGCGATAGGAAGTCGCCTTTGACACGCCAACGCCTTGTGCAATCTCATTTACAGATGGAGGCGTGGTGTTCACGGTAATACTGGTCAACAAAGGTACAGATTGCATTCATCACTTCCGGGTTCTTGCTTCTCGGTCATTCTCACATTCTAAATGAAACGGTTCGTCTCCCAGGTCACGCCATAGGGAGCGCCGGAAGTATAACCGGCAATAAAGAAAAAGGTATCATCCTGTTCGGGAAGAGGAATTTCTTTTTGGCTTTTGCCGTCTGTGACCTTTTGTTTTGCGCTGTTTTTCCTTTGATGTGCTCATTGGGTCAGCAGATGGTTCGTTTTTTTGTTTTGGGAAGCAAGTGCTGTGGCAAACCGGATTCTCGTAATCGCTGGAGAATATGTGGACATTTTTCTGATATTCATTCAGCACTTCGCCATAAGGAATCCAGAATCCAAGCCCCTGAACGCGGCAGTACACCCGCTCAGCAATTTGAATGACTTCAGCATTATCCGGTTGCTGCTTTTTCCCGCAGAAATAGGTCTGTTTCCCGATACATCAAATCGGAGATACGAGCTTTTTTGTTTCTGTTTTAGTTCCTTATATTTTTTATTTGGATTATTTATTCGTTGTCGGTTCATACAGTTACAGTCTCCGTCGAATCTGAAACAAACTTATTCCAGCGCAGCTCTCGCCATCCGCTGATATTCGTCCAGTACGAAAGCAGGGCTTTGTATCTTCATCCTGCCGCACCAACCAAAGACCCAGCGGTAAAAAGTTGGGCTGGTACAAACTAATACCCTCGCTCTGAAATGATTGTCATCTACAGTTTCCGCCTCTACATCCAGACCAAAGTGATCTATCAGATGTTTCATCAGACTGTTTTCGCAAAGCAGCGATACTTCAACTGGTTCCTCCGTATCGTACATCCGAAAGACCTCACGCGAATAATTTGCCAGATTCAGGCTGTCTGGTGCCGATGTCGCTGCCTCATCAAGAATTTCCGGCTGTCTGCTGATCCGATTCTACCCGGAAGGTATTGATTTGATTCCGGCCATGGTTCAGGCCAAGAACATAGTAGAAGTCACCATCCCATATCAGCGCATAAGGACTGATAACATACGGTAACCCATCGTTTTTCAGCACCCTCTCTTTTTTGAGTATTGTAATCCGTATAGTAGAATGAAATCCGTTTACCTTCGTTAATCGCATCATTGATTGCTTCGACAATGTAGTAGCTTTTTCGTTGTCCGATTTAACACGTCCGGTCACATATAGATTGCGCTTGAGCTTTTGCCGCATTGGCTTCACTGGTAAGCGCCATCAGTTTAGAAATCAGCACCTGGCTTTTTGCCTACGGAGATAAACTTTGAAGACTGCACCGCATCAATCAGCAATTTCACTTCCGGCAGTTCAAACAGACGGTCATTCAGATAATATTTCTTTTTCACGGAACGAATCTCCATCACTTCAAGGCCACCGGCGTTCAGCAGTTCTATGTATTTAGGGATGGTTGTCCGATGCAATTTGATTTGATGATAGGTTTCCATCATATCAATCAGCTCTTTGGTGGAGACTGGATGATCTACATCGGAGTGACGGAGCAATATCTGGTACAGATATAAAACTCTTAGCTGGTGATCAGTTTCCATAATTATTTACATCCTTTGATTTTTTAATTAAATTCTGCCATGAGCTTCTCTCGATATGAGCAGTCCAGAACACATCGGTGAAACTCTAAAAAACGTCAGGGAATCAAACAGCGCTTCTCCAAGTTTGTATAAGCTGCTTTCTTTGAATTTCAACGGCGTATCACCTTCAACATTAAAATTGCCCATTGCAGTGCGGAGGATGCTGCATCCGATTGTAATGCTGTTGGGACGAGAGCTTCCGCCATTTGAGCAGCAACATGATTCCCGAACTGAGACTGAATCTGTTCTGCTGGACAATCCTCATATTCCGTTTCAAATGACAGACCTGTATCTATTTTATCATAACTGTCTGGTGACTGCTTTTCCAATGTTATATAAATGTCGCCTTTTCCTGTCGCAATATCAATATGTTCGGAAAGTTTCTAACTCAAATTCTACCTGATTGAGTTCAGCCTGAAAGACAAACATCTGAACAATGCAGGCACTTATCGTTCCATCATCTTCCTCCGATGATAAGAAAGACAATGGATTGTACTCAACACATTCCCATATAGCTGGATTCTTTTTGTGTGAGCGTCAATAAGCTGTTCAATAGGTAATTCTGTTCTTCATCAATATAACCTGGCTTATTTAACATTAGGGTTGCGCCTCCTATCTTTTTAATTCAATACCACGTTACCTTCTGAATCTATAACAAGATGCATAGGCCGGATATACTTATCGTAAAACTGCCGTTTTTCGGCATCTGTCATGGTAAGGCGAGTGACACGCAGGGCTTCTGCGAGCATATCATTTATATTTAAGTGGATGGAATGATCCAAATACTTTATACATCTCTTTAAATAGAGCGCCCATTTTTATGCCATCTGAGTTTCCTGAGTAAAAATCGTCAATATAGCAATAGAACATTCCTGATTCTGCAAGTGTCTGTTTCATTGCAGGACTACGTTTATCTATATCCATTATAACAAAAAATGTGCGATTGGCATAAATTTATTTATATCTTTCCGGACAGTAGAAAATAAGCAAATCCATCTGCAGAGAATCTTTATCAGGATCATTAGAAGTTCTCAGTTTACAAGATATATAAAAATCGTCAAACGTGAATGCGGTTATGTCTTGTTCGAGCAATCGAATTTCTTCTGTCTCGAAATTAATTATCCCTATTCCGAAAGGATCATCATCCCAGCATTTTTCAAGAATTTGATTCAGACACTCTGTACAAAGAAAATTGGCCGCATTGTCTATGTACAATTCCTTATCTTTCTCAAAATATATTGTGGCATTCGCATATCCACGGTCATGGTTCGGCATAACATAGGAAGTAAAGCCATTTTCTCCCGTGTTACGTATACTGGTAGACGAAAAGCCTGCTGGCTCTTCAATCAAATTTCCGGAATCGTCGTAGCGGTTAATTTCAATCGGGACAAACTCGAATGAATTCAAACTGATAATGCCAAGATTGATTTGACCTTCGTAAAAAGGAAGCAGGGATTGTTCAGGTGTTCCACACAAATAACATTTTTCAGGTACAGTATTTGAGATATACTGATCTATTTCTGTTTCGTAAATTGAATCCGTTTGCAAACCTTGCTTTTCGCTGGAGTTGTTGCATCCAACTGCACATATAAAAATGAGCGGCACAAGGATGCTCACGCCAATCACATTTCGCTTTATCCTGGTCATTACTTTCTCCTTACATCGGAATATATCATACGACAATTCTATAATATCCAATACAATCAGACGGGTCAATCAAAATGTATAACTGTACCAGATATATTTTGCTGCCTTGTAGGATACAATCGTATAAAAGGTGGTCGCTATGTTTGAAGAGTTGTTTTATGAGCGTTTAATAAAATTACGCACTGAAAAAGGCGTCTCTGCCAGAGATATGAGCCTTTCCATTGGTCAAAGTCCTGGATACATCAATTCGTTGGAAAACAAGAACGGTTTTCCATCGATGCAGGTGTTTTTCTATATATGTGAGTATCTCGGCGTTACACCAGCCGAATTTTTTGATGATGGAAGCGATCACCCTGCTGATTACAAAGAAGTATTGGATGAGATAAAATTATTAAGCCATGAAAATCTAAAGAATGTAATGGCAATTATCAAAGCTCTAAATCATACTCAGATATAATCAGCGCCAGTCAGGGGGAATCCCGGCTGGCGCTTTTTCATAATCTACAGTAATTCGTTCAAAAGATTCATACATTTCACTTTTTGCTGAAGGTTAGCACTTCCGTAGACATTCAGAGTGAAGGAAACATTTTGTGCCCCAGAATCTCAGAGAGAGATTTAATGTCAAATTCTGGTATTTCGATTGCCCGCACCGCAAACGTATGGCGAATCTCATGAAATTTTACTTTTTGCAACCCATTTCGTTTGAGAAATCGTGAAAAAACTGCCGGTATGTACGTGGTTCAGTCGGTTTTGTCTTTCCGGTCAAGAAATAGTGATTCGGGTTTTCTGTATAAAACTTCTTGATAATGTTCATAAGGAGCGATGGAACGGGGATTGTCTGGCTGATGTCTTTGTCTTAGGTGGCCCTATGTGAAGATAGGATGATTTTTTCCGCTTATCATAAATGCGTTGCACAGTCTTATTTATGTTAATTGTCTTATCCGTAAGAGAAATATCTTTCATTTGAAGTCCACAAAGTTCACCAATCCGAACGCCAGTAAATAATGCAATCAGAATCCCCGCAGTTTTTCTATTCAAATCCATGTAGATGCACTGAATAAGGGTCTGCTCCTGATCTTTGGACAGTGAATTGACTTTTTTGACACCGAGTTCTTTAGGATATTCGATGAGATCCCAGTTCAGCAAGGGAATCGGAATAACATCACGGATCGTCTTTACAGTCAATCCGCCTGTATTGTCCAACCGGCCGGAATTATAGAGATAAGTAATATAGCTCTGAATGTCGGCCTCAGTAATACTGCCAATCTTACGTTTGCCGAAATAGGGATAAGATGATTTTCGGCAATTAGAGTAAAGCTGGCATGGGTTGACGGTGTGTATCATTGGTTTCTTTCTTGATTTAACCAAGTGTTCAAACGTCTTAAAGGCATTATGTTGACCATCCACAAACTCAAGATGCAAACGGTCTCGAAAAGTATCCGAAGCTGCGGTTTCCGGGGTTTGACGAGCCGTGGAATGAATCAAAGTTATCAGCGTGTTTTTGCAAAGAATATAAAGAAAAATACGGATGGGCGTATTTCCAATGTAATTTGTAACTCCGCAAAAAGATGGGGCTTATCCCCAGCGCGATTACTTCGATAAAGACATTGCAAACAGCGATAACACCAGCGGGTATTACATAATTGAACATAATGACTTTGTTTACAATCCGAGAAAGTCATCCGATGCGCCATACGGACCTATAAGCCGATATGCTTATTCAGACGCGGGGATTGTTTCGCCGCTCTATCTCTGTTTCGAGCCAAAGGAGATGTAGACACGAACTTTTTGAGTGGTATTTCCGTTCGTCTGCATGGCATCGCTATATTTATATGACCGGCGATAGTGGCGCACGGCATGACAGAGTAAGTATAAAGGATGACGATTTCTTTTCCATGCCAATTCGTTTTCCATCTTCAATAGAGCAAAAAGAAAATCACTTCTTTTCTAAACGCTATTGAACGACGAATCTCATCTCAGCAACTTCTTGTGGACAACCTCAAGAAGTATAAAAAGAGGTGTCTTTGAAGCTGTTTTTCTCGCAAACTTCCTCTTGTGCCAAAAAGCAAGACAATCTGATTGGGCAGCTTTCAAGCTTAGAGATTTTGCAACACGAATCACAAGAAAGAATAATGGTGCAACAGATATTCCGCTAACCATTTCTGCGCAATATGGGTTGATTGATCAGAGAGATTTCTTTTCGAGTACTACCTACTCCGGCAGGGTGAATATGCTTACAACAGAAGCACCTCCAATGACTACCCGTTCGGCTCTATCAAAGACTTGAGCTGTATAATGAAGGAAACCGTCTCACCCCCTTTATCTGTGCTTTGCTATAAAGAAAAAGGTTGTGCTGAGCGACTTTGCAAAATGGTATTTCGAGTCATCACAGTGGCACATATGCGCAGAGGGGCAAATCACGGTATAAATGACGGAAATATGCGCAGAGGGGCAAGAATCGCAATCACAGAGATTCATGACAAGCTAATTCAAGCACAAGAAGAATTGGAAAAACTAAACAGTATGCGGAATTTGTTCATGCAGCAGTTCTTTATATAAAGAGCTGTGCATTTAGAGACGCTCTCATTCTATTAATCTGTCTAAGTTTTTCTTCTTCCACTTCTCTAAGCTCTAAGTTCGGAAGGAGACGAGTAAAGTAGCAATTAAGTTCGCTCTGTCATAGGAAGCGGACATAAACCTTTATTTCAGAAAACT
>VOFI01003442.1_pt1 | contig 35480 bp, 62 predicted proteins | sample 5384131 | NCBI WGS metagenome assembly VOFI01 (sample SAMN12384728, study PRJNA508395) | human gut metagenome | isolation source: healthy gut H | host: Homo sapiens
ATGCGGAACTTCCGGAACTTCAGAAATCGGATCCTTTTCTGCAGCGGTGTACCGAAGAAAAAACCGCGCCGGGGCTAAACACCCGACACGGTCCTGGATGATTGTGTTCTTTGCCTCTACCCCAACGATTGACATAGAGCCGATAAATGCCGATCATGCCGGCAAAGGAAAGGCAGCCCGCCTAAGCCGTTCAGCAGCGCAGAGTACATTCCGTTCTGCTAAATCCAGTTGGAATTCAGCTTGTCAAAAAGTGCCTGAGGGCTTCCCATAAACTGCGCGCCGCCCCGGTGGGTCTCCCGGGGCGGCGTTTTTTCTATCGATCTGAAAAGGTGAATGAGGGGGCAAAATCAGTTGAACTTGCTGTGGACGATCTCCATGAACTCCTTGACGAGCTTCGCGTCAACGCGGTCGCCGGGTCTTGAAGCCGCGGCCGACGATAACGGCATCGCAGTACTCCATGTAGTCCCAGAACGTTGTTCGGCTTCACGCCTGCGCCGACGATGATGGGGAAATCGCCCATCTCTTCGCGCATGGACTTGACGACGTCCGCCGGGGTGATCTTCTTGTTGAGGTCGTTCTCGGTGACGATGACAGCATCGGCATCGTGGCCCTTGGCATTGCCGGCCAGCTCGTTGATGGCGACATTCGGAACGCCATAGGTCTCGGCGGTGTGGACGTCAGCAAAGATCATGGTGTCAGACGGATAGTCCTGACGGATCTTGGCAAGCGGCGTGGAGCAGGCTTCGATGTAGCCGAAGGAACCGGCACGGTTGTCGACATAAGGCCTCAAAGCGGATGAAGTCGGCGTCGACGGCGTAGGCCATGGCCCACTCCTGCACGAAGGCGTTCATCTCGATGTTGACGCCGAACGGGATCTTGCAGAACTCGCGGATGCGGGTGGCGATGCTGACCATCAGGGGAATAGGCCTCGAGGGGGATCTCGGTGCTGTACTGGGGCCAATCGCTGAAGTTCTCGAGCATGATGGCGTCAACGCCGCAGTCGATGAGGGTGTGGGCATCCTCGATGGCGTTCTTCACGATCTCTTCCTTGTTGTTCTGGTAGGCAGCGTTGCCGGGAAGCGGCAGCAGGTGGACCATGCCGATAACTTTCTTCTTTGCCATTAAAAACAGCTTGCTCTTTTCGCTCATTGTAATTTCTCCTTCGATGATTTTGGGCAGAACCGCACAATTCAGCGAGCGCATTCGGCGAGAGATTTTTTTTGTCGAGGCATGGTTTGAAAAGTGCAGGAATACTTTGTGTATTTCAATCTTTTCGAACCGAAGGATCGGCGAAAAATATCCGGCGAAGGCCGAAGATGTAATTGTGCGGTGTTGCCATTTAGCAGCAGACCTCGAGGATGTTGTCCTCAAACGTGATGGCGCGGACCTCATGGCCGCCGTTTGTTGCCGGCTCATAGAGGATGGTGTAGTTGGCAGCCTTGAACTTCGCGCTCATCTCGTCGAGCTTTCGCGGGAGTCGACCTTGATGCAGATGTGCACAAAGCCGGTACGGTTCGGGTCCTTCTTCTCGTCGACGACGGTCGGCTTGGACATCAGCTCCAGCTTCGGGTTCTCGTCGAACTTCATGATGTAAGACTTGTAGCCGTCATCCTCTTTTCGTAGGTGGCATGGACCTGCGCACCGAAGAAGTCCTCAAAGAACTTTCTGGCGCCTTCCAGATCCTTGACAAACAGACCGACATTGCTGATTCTCATAAGAAATCCTCCTTATTATCAGCGGCAGAAACTGCCGCAGAATTGATGAAGGGGGCCTGCCGACGCTGTCGGCAGTTTCCTGCCGACAGCAGTGTGGGCACGGCGGCCAGAGTTTTTGCCTGAATTAGGCGATGACGCCGAGCAGGCCGAGCACGAAGCCGAGCAGCATCGTGCCGAAGGTGATGTAGGAGCTCTTGACGCCCTTCTTGGACAGGCCATAGACGCCCATCGTCAGAAGCAGCGGCATCATGTTGGGAAGGATCGCGTCAAACACGCCGGTCTGGAGGTTGAAGACCTCAACGCCCTCGCGCATCATGACGACATTCCAGTTGAAGGAAACATAGCTGCAGATCAGCGCGCCGCAGACCGCGCAGCCGAGGATATTCGCAACCTTGACGACCTTGTCAAAAAATGCCGCTCTCCATGAGCTTCAGAACGGCTTCGCCGCCGCTCTTATAGCCGATGTTCAGCATCCAGTAGCCGACACCATAGAAGATGGCCATGAACAGAACGGTGTAGGCGATCGGAGCCCAGACAGCGCCCTGCGTTGCGAGGTTGATGAAAATAACGGACAGAACGGGAAGCAGAACGACCTGAGACAGAGTGTCGCCGATACCGGCGCACGGGCCCATCAGGCCGGACTTGAGGGCGACGAACGCCTCGTCGGGGATGTCGGCGCCGGAGCGCTTCTGCTCCTCCATGGAGGCGCAGATGCCGAGGATCATGCCGCCAAAGTCATGGTCGGTGTTGAAGAACATGGACTGACGCTTCATAGCAGCGATCATGGCCTCATCATCGCCCTTGTAGATCTTGCGCAGCAGCGGGATCATAGCGGTGCAGAAGCCGAGGCCCTGCATTCTCTCGTAGTTGTAGCAGGACTCGCAGAACCAGTGCCACATGAACCAGGAATGACGCAGGTCCTTCTTGGTGAAATACTGATAGGAAAGATCGTTGTTCTGCTGGATGCTCTTGAAGCCGGCAAAATCGCTCTCCGTGAAGCCGACCATCAGGACAGCCACGATGAGGAAGATGAATGCCACAGCGATGGTGTTCAGGCCGAGGAAGCTCGTGGCAAGGAAGCCGAGGAACAGGAACCAGCGGGCATTGCCCTTAAAGATGGACAGCAGCATCATGCCGACGCCGACTGCCGGAAGCATGCCGCCCATGACGCTCAGTGCATCGAGGACGCGGCCGCTCAGTGCATTCGTCACGCTGTCGAGGGCATTGGAGCCGAAGTACAGGATGACAAAGACGATGATGAAACGGATAATGGACTTGACAATGTACGGAATCCAGGTGTTTGCCCAGATAACGAGCTTGGACTTGCCCTGCTCGATCCACTTGTCAGCCAGAGGAATGAGCATGCACTGGCCGGTCATGGTCAGAACTTCGATCACAGCGCCGACAAGGCCCATAGGAACGGCCAGTGCCAGAGCGGTGTTCGTATCGAGGCCGCCGATCAGAGCGAATGTAGTACCCATGATACCGGCCATGCCGGAGTCAGCAGGCAGAGAGCCGCCGGCGGAGACGAGGCCGAGGTAGATGACGTTGATGGTCGCGCCGATGATCGTGCCCTGAACCGGGTTACCGAGGATCAGGCCGACGACAAGGCCGCCAACGAGCGGACGGTTGATCGCTGCCCACTGGCCCATGGAACCAAACGGCCAGCTGATGTTCGAGAAGCAATAGAACAACGAGATCAGGCAAATTCTTATTTCTATTTTTGGGCTTCACCGCAAAAGCGGTGCCGCCTTTGGTTTCTGAGCTCCGGGGAGCGGAGTTCAGGCGTGGGACCTGCCGTTTACTTCAACAGCTTCTTGACGTCTTCCTTCGCATCGGACGGGACCATCTGGCAGTAGACGTATACGCCGGCGTCCACAAGATCACGGAATGCCTGGATCTCGTCTGCGCTGGCGGAAATGCTCTTGTTGAAGTGCTTTCTGCCGGGCGCGCCGCCCATATTGCCGAGGATGATCTCCTTGATCTCGATGCCGCTTCGGACCATGGCCAGCAGAGGCTGCGGAGTCTTCGAAAGAACAAGGACCTTTTCTCCGGCGGGAGAATCTTCCTTCAGATAGGCGGCGGCATCTGCCTCATTCATGACCTGCAGCTCCACATCCTTGGGTGCAGCCGCAAACAGGATCCGCTTCAGGAACGCGTTTGAGGCGGAACCGGCATCGATGATGAGAATGACATTCGCGTTGCAGAGCTTCAGCCACGAGGTCATGACCTGACCGTGGATCAGGCGCTCATCAACACGAGTCAAAACGACATTGCGCATGCTTTATACCTCCTTCCTTACATGATGAATGCTGGGATATGCTTCAGAGCAGCGGAGCTGCCCATAAAGACGCAAAGGGATCAGCGGCAGGCCTTGACGCTCTGCATGAGCTTGGCTGCCAGAGCCTCATCAATGGGCTCCTCCGCCTTGCCGTGCGGCTTCATGGCCGAGCCGACGATGGCGGCCTCGACGAGACAGCTGGTCGGCTGCATTCTGCGCATTGACGCCGCTGCCCGCGATGAGCGGGAGCTTCGTGACTTCGCGCACGCGGCGGATGGTCTCGAGCGGAGAGGCGGAACCGGTGTGCGCGCCCGTGATGATGAGGGCATCCGCGCCGCACTCCGTCGCCATCAGTGCGCTCTCCTCAATGGAGATGGCGCTGCTGAGCATGAACGTGTGCTTCGTCTGGATATCGCACAGGAGAGCGATGTTCTCCGCGCCGAGCAGCTTGCGGTAGCGCTGCAGCTCTCTGGCGCAGGGCTTGACGATGCCGTCGGACGTCACGACCGTGTCGACGAACACCGGCACACGGATGAACGTCGCGCCGACAGCCACAGCGATGGCCAGACTCGCCATCGGATCACAGAACGCCGCATCAATGCCGACCGGGATGGTCGCCTCGCGCGCCACGACCGTGGCCACGGCGGTCAGGGCAGCCATCTGCTCCGGCTCGAGCTTCGTTCCGGCGGGATGGTCGCAGAAATTCTCGACGATCACGGCATCAACGCCAGCATTCTGCATGGCATGCAGATCGGCAAGGGCGCGGTCGATGACCTTCGTCATATCCCCCCGCAGTAATCCATCGTGCCGGGCAGTGCCAGCGTGTGGATCATGCCGATGATGCTTTTCTTTTTCCAATAAATCCAGTTTTGCCATTGGAAAAACCTCGTTTCTTAACTCTTATCGGATGTAACGGTCGCCGATCAGGGAATCAGAATGCGGCAGGCCGACGCACAGTAGCGTGCGCAGTTATCATAGGCATCATCCGGAGCGACGGCATCGGGATCAGCCTTGTCGTAACCGCCGAGCAGCTGGCGGCAGAGCAACGAGCCGTTCTCCTCCAGAAAACGCTTTTTGGAATTCGTGGACCTTCTCGATCAGCAGCTTATCCGCTTCCTCCGCATTCGGCCGATCAAAGCCGAACACGATGCTCAGTGCCATGGCAGCGCCGGTCACTGCACCGCACGAGTCGCCGTGGAAGCAGCCGCCGCCGAGGCCTGCGCTCAGGCGGAGCGCCTCATCGCGGTCCATGCCGAGGCGGAATGCCGCATACGGGAACACACACTGCGAGCAGTGGAAGCCGTCCTCCATCAGCGCGTCTGCACGCGCCTCTGTCATCGTTTTTTCCATAGCTCCTCCCGCTCAGTCAAAGTTGTATGCGGTCACGATGGGCTTGGCCCTCGGACTTATCATGGAAATACTCGTAGAGGCTGATGCCAAGGAACGAGCCGCTGATGTTCGTCAGGTTGTGGTAGCCATGGCCGCGCAGGCAGCAGAGCGCGTAATAGCTCCCGCTGGCTCGAGCGGCAGTGCAGGTACACGGGAACATCCTTCGGAATTTCTCCATCCGCGCGCGCAGCTGCGTCAGCGGGATGTTATGGGGAGCCGACGAGATGGCCCTCGGCGTACTCGCCCTCTTCGCGGACATCGACGATATACGCACCGGACTCCAAGGGAGCGCACCTCGGACACATGGACCTGACGGAGCTGACCCTCAAGCACATTGATGGCAACGAGCGCCGCCTGATTGACGGGGTCCTTCGCCGTGCTGTAGACCGGAGAATAGCACAGCGTCATGTCCTTGAGATCATAGACGGTCGCATGCATGCGGATCATTGCCGCGATGACATTCATGCGGCCGACAACATCGCCCTCCCCGATCGCCTGCGCGCCGAGGATCAGGCCCGTCGGGCGCTCAAAGATGAGCTTCAGGGACATATAATGCCAATCCGGCATAATGCCGACCTTATCGCCCGGGAAGATCAGCACGCTGTCCGCGTGGAGGCCGGAGCGGGCGGCAAGTGCCTCGCTGATGCCGACAGCCGCGGCGTTCTGACCGAACACCCGCAGACACAGCGCGCCCGCAAAGCCGTGGTTCGGACTCGTGATGCCGCAGATGTGGTCCGCAGCGGCGCGCGCCTCGAACTGCGCAGGGCCGGCCAGCGCAAGCTTGCGCCAGACATGGGTCTGCGGGTCATAGACCTCGATTGCATCGCCGACCGCGTAGATATCCGGGTCGTTCGTCTGATAATTTTCGTTCACATGGATCGCACCGGTCTTACCGATCTCGAGCCGGCCCGCAGCCGCGAGCTTCGTCTCGGGGAAGACGCCGATGGCCAGAACGACCGCGTCGGCAGAATAGGTCTCCTGCGCGCCGTTCCGCTCGACCGTCACGCCCTGCTCCGTGATCGCCTGCACGTTCGTGTGCAGCAGGAGCTTAACGCCGTGGTCATCCAGCTCCTTGTGCAGGATCTGGACCATATCCTCGTCAAACGGCTGCAGGATCTGACCGGACAGCTCCGCCAGCGTGACGTCCTTCCCGGCCAGCTGCAGATTTTCCGCAGCCTCGATGCCAATAAAGCCGCCGCCGACCACGAAGACACGCTTCGTCTCGGGCTTATCCAGAAATGTCTTGAGCGCGACGATGTCGCGGACATTGCGGATGGTGAACACATTTCACGGTCCGCGCCCTTCAGGGCAGGCGGAACGATGGGGTTTGCGCCCGGCGACAGGACGAGCTTGTTGTCATAGGGCTGCTCATACGTCTCGCCGGTCTCCGTGCTGCGCACGGTGACGGTCTTCTTCTCGCGGTCGATGGACACGACCTCGGAATGCACACGCACATCGATGTCATGCTTCTTCCGGAAGGCCGCCGGGGTCATCATGATGAGGTCCTCGCTGTCCTCCACCGTGCCGCTCAGATAATACGGAAGGCCGCAGTTGGAAAACGACACGTCGCTGCCCTTTTCAAACACCACGACGTCCGCATTTTTCGTTCAGGCGCTTGACGCGCGCCGCAGCCGATGCGCCGCCGTACACCGCCGACGACAACGACCCGGAGCTTTTTCATTCTGTGCTGCCATTGGATTTCCCTCCGATCAGCCCAGCGTCATGCCGCCGTCGACCAGGAAGTTCGAGCCGTTGGCATAGGAAGCTTCCTCGGAGCAGATAAAGGCCGCGACGTTCGCGATCTCCTCCGGCGTGCCGGGACGGCCCATCGGCCCGAGCGTAACATTCTCGTCGGCATTGTCGAAGCCGACGTTCTTATAGCTGTCCAGAATGGTCGCCATCATGTTCGTCTTGACCCAGCCCGGCGAGATCGCATTGATGCGCACACCGTTGCCGCCGTTCTCGCTGGCGGCGTTCTTCGTCAGATGGATGATGGCCGCCTTGCTCGCGCCGTAGGCGCTTTCAAACGGATAGCCGACGACACCGGACACGGAACCGAAGTTCAGGATCGCGCCGTGCTTCTGCGCCTGCATGACGGGCAGAACGGTATGCATCATCGGGAAGGTACCGAACAGATTGACGCTGAGCACCTTCTTTGCATCGGAGAAGGAGTAATCCTCCACGCGGGCGTCTCGGGCCGGGGATCCCGGCGGCATTGACCAGAACGTCGATCCGGCCGAAATGCTTTACGATCGCGTCGACCGTCGCCTTGACGGATTCTTCATTGGAAACATCGACCGCCGCGCAGAAGGCGCGGTCACTGCCGAGGCCGAGCTTGTCGGCCAGAGCCTGTACGCGGTCAACCGTAATATCCAGCAGCGCGACCTTCGCGCCGAGGTCTGTAAATTTCTTTGCCATCGCAGAGCCGATGCCGCCGCTTGCGCCGGTCAGCACGACCACCTGATCCTGATAGTTCATTGTGGCACTTCCCTTTCACACTGAAGTCTTGGGACTTTCAGAGGCGGCCTGTGCCGCCCGATTCTGACTTTCCCCTACGCCCCTATTTTATATGCAATTTCTGTGCCACTACAGGTAGTAATTCGCGGGCTTTTTCGGTCCGGTTCATTTTTTCTGTCGGAATGTTCAAAAAATCAGCTGATTTTTCAGCATTTTTCCGTCAGAAAACCGGAAAAACATTTTTCTTACGGATGCAGAAGTTTTTCTGCGGCCTGACGGCACTCGTCCATCGTCAGCCCGCTCAGGAGCTTGCGGACGGCCGGAAACGCGGCGCGGGCTCATGGAAAGCTCATTCACGCCCATACCGACAAAGGCCGGGGCCAGCTTGTCGCCAGCCGCCTCGCCGCACATACCGCAGGGAATGCCGCTTCTGCAGCGGCCTGCGCCGTCATGGCGATGAGCCGCAGCACAGCCGGATGCTCCGGCGCATAGAGGTGTGCCACAGCGGCGTTGCCGCGCTCGACCGCAAGCGTATACTGCGTCAGGTCGTTCGTGCCGATGGAGAAGAAGTCAACTTCCTTTGCGAACTCCTCTGCCAGAACGGCGGCTGCCGGGATCTCCACCATCATGCCGACCTTCACAGGGCCGGTCGGAACGCCCTCCGCCTGCAGCGTCTGCTCCTGCTCACGCAGCAGGGCCTTTGCCTCGCGGAGCTGATCCATGGAGCCGATCATCGGGAACATGACGCGCGTCGCCATAGGCAGCCGCGCGGAGAATGGCGCGCAGCTGCGGCCGGAAGATCTCCGGATGGCTGAGCGTCATGCGGATGGCGCGGAAGCCGAGGAAGGGATTGTCCTCATGCGGCAGCTCGAGCGTCGGCAGCTTTGTCGCCGCCGACATCCAGCGTACGGATGATGAGCGGCTTGCCCGCCATTGTCGCCGCCGTGCGATAGGCCCCAAACTGCTCGTCCTCCGTAGGAAGAGCGTCGCGGTCCATAAACAGGAACTCGCTGCGGGAACAGGCCGACGCCGTCCGCGCCGTATTCCATAGCCTGCTGCGCTCCTGCGGCGTGCCGATGTTCGCGCAGATCTCAAGCGCCGCGCCGTCCTTCGTCTGCGAGGGGCAGGTGCGGAAGGCCTCGAGCGCCTGTGCTTGTAGTCGGCCTGCGCCTTGCGGCTCTGATAGCACGCCGTCTCCCTCATCCGTCGGGTCGACGGTCAGGTACCGTCCGCGCCGTCGAGGATGGCCGATATGTCCGTTCAGTGCCTCTGTCTGCCAGCCGTTGATCCCGGCAGCGGCCGGGATGCCGGAGCGTGCGCAATGATGGCGCTGTGCGCCGTCGCGCCGCCGAGCCCGTAGGCGATGCCCTTGACGTGGGCCGTATCCATGCGCACGGTGTCGGACGGCGTCAGCTCCTCCGCCAGCACGATCACATCGCCCGGCAGCACGGACAGGTCCTGCCGCCCGCAGCCGAGGCAGATGCGCAGCAGCTGCTGCTTGAGGTCCCGGCGTCCGCGGCGCGCTCTGCCATCAGCTCGTCGCCGAGGGGGAGCGGAACATCTGCGCCAGCTCGTCGAACTGGTCTTCGATCGCTGCGGCGGCATTCTGCTTCTGCTCGCGGATGCGCTGGATGATCGGCTCCCGGACGGAGTATTCGTCGCCGAGGATCGTCAGGTGGGCGTCGAAGATCTCCGCCTCCTGCTCGCCCATCTTCTCCTTTGCGGTCTCATAGAGACCGCGCAGCTCCTCCTCCGCAGCCGCCAGCGTTGCTTCGAGCTTTGCGACCTCCCGCCTCGGCGTCAGCCGCAGGCTGGCGCGAAATCTCCGGGAGCTTCGGCGTAAACAGATGGATCTGCGCCATGGCGAGTCCCTCCGACACGCCCCTTGCCTTGCCATTTCATGATGTTCCTGCCACCTCACTGTTTCATTCTTATCGTACAAGATTGCTATTATTCCCCAAGGCCGGAGTTCACGGCGTTCACCATATCCTGCAGAGCCTGTGCCTCATCCGTGCCGTCGGCGACCAGCTCGATCTCCGTACCGCACTTCACGCAGGCGGGAGCACGGAAACGATGGACTTGCCCATGTAGGTCTTGCCGTCCTTCTTGATGAGGATGTTGCAGCCCGCGTGACGGACCGCTTCCTTCACAAAGGCGTTTGCCGGGCGCGCATGCAGGCCCGACGCATTCATGACTGTAACTTTCTGACTGACCATGTTTCATATCTCCTGTTTCAATTTTCGTATTTTGACGTGCCGCAGCTCATTCGAGCGTCTGCGGCAGCGACAGCATAAAAATAGAATATCTCGGCCCGCGGATCTCCTGACCGAACGACGCAAACGACGCCGCGATCAGGGCCTGCAGGCGCTCAAACCATGCCGCGTTCTGGCGGATGAGCTCCTCATGCTCCGGCTCCATGGAGAGCGGATTGCCGTTGACGATGCGCTCAAGCATGGACGCCGCGTGCATGAACAGCCGCACGCGCACATCCTGCGGCAGAGTCCGGCGGTAATAGCCGGTTTCAAGCTGGTGCGTCATGGTCTCGATGCAGTCGATGGCCAGCTGCTGCTCAACATGGGGCGCGATAGCGCAGGCTCTGCGCCAGCAGGCTGATCGTCTCGCCGCCGGAGGTCTCCCTCCTGCCCGGAGAGCATCTGCTTGGTGTCCATGCCCCAATCGTCCACGATGGAGGCGATGGCCATGATGCCCCCTCCCGGCTGAACACGCGGTCCGCCGTGATGAACGGCACGCCGGGGATGTTCGGCTCCACCGTGCCGACCACGAGCCGCAGGGAGCTTCCGTACTGCTCGGCCAGCTTTTCCACGCTGTCGAGCGCGCTGACCGCGACGACGTGCAGGCGCGGGATATAGGCAAGCCGCTTCTGCAGGATCTCCTGAATGGTGCGGGCGCTGCCGATGCCGGTGATGCAGGTCGACAGAATGACCTTTTCCGGCGTCTGCTCTGCATATTTTTTCGCGCAGGGCCGAAACATCCAGCCCGGAGGTCTGGAACAGATGGCTCATCTGCCGGAAATAGGCCTCTATGATCTGGTCGCGCAGCGCATTGAGGTCCTGCTGCGACGGATGCAGCGTCAGGCGGCTCGCCTCAAGCAGCAGACGCTGCTCCAGAATGGGGATGACCCGGCACGGCACGCCCGTCGCCTTCGTCAGCTCCGGCTCCAGCGTGGTGAGCACCTTCATATCCGTGAAGATCAGGTTGCCCGCCTCGCCATGGAATGTTGCGATATGGTCGCACAGGGACTGGAACAGGCTGCCGCCCGTGCGGAATCCACCCAGTGGACGTGATTTGTGTCATAGACGGCGTTGAGATGGCGCGCCATACCGGCCGCCACGCCGTCGCTGCCGGAGGCCAGCGTCAACAGACCGGCGGCTTTTTCCCGCTTTTTGCCCGCCTGACGCAGCAGGACGGCAAGGCAGTTCATCTCGTCTGTCGAGATGTGCACCTTGATAGCCTGCGCCAGCCACTGCCGGTTCTCCCGCAGGAAGTCCAGCTCCGCGCCGTAGCCCTGCAGGCCGCCCCGCACGCTCAGCGGGAAGGCCGGCTGCTCTGAGCGCATGCGGCTGACATACTGGCTGAGATGCATGGCAAGCAGCGTCGCCGCAATGGACGGATAGACATGGTTGAGCGCATAAGAGGCCCGGCTGAGAAACTCGCTGCAGATGCCGATGCTGCCGGGGAACAGCACGCTGTCGAGCAGGCTGCGGTCGACATCTGGGGCCTGCAGGGGCCCGCTCCATGTCCACATAATAATTATCGATCTCCGCAGCAATGATCTGCTGCAGATTTCCGGCGTCATGGTGCTGCTCCTGCTCGCCGGACAGGCGCGATTCCACAAAGTCATAGACATCGACGAACGAGGCAACGTCCGCCGCGCTGCTCTGGATGCGCTGGTTCGGCACGACAAGATCCTCCGCAAAATGCAGGTCGCCGTGCGCGTATTTTTCCGTCTCGGCGGAGACGTTATAGGTTTGGAACGAGAGGTCAGAAAACGTGACCGCGATCTCCCCCGTCCGGTTCCCCGCAACGTTCTCGCGCAGGAACGCCTTGGCGCAGGACAGCTGCACCAGATTCTTCAGAACGCCCAAATTGGAATGCAGCGAATAGTCCAGAATGCTGTTGAGGGCGCCCTTCTGGATGCGCAGCGTGCGGCCGATGTGGGCGGCCTCCTCTGCGTAAAAAAATGCTCCACCAGCTCCAGCCGCTCCTTCATCGGGCGGTCCGAGAGCGTCGGCATGGAGATGAGCACCGGCATACGGCGCAGGAACGTCTCGAGCAGATCGGTCAGCGGCTTTGTTGTCGCGCCGATAAGCATAAAGCGCGAGGTGCGCGGCGTATTGTCGCCGACGCGGCGGAACACGCCCGTGTCGAGCAGGGAGAAAAACATCTCCTGCCCGGTCGACGACAGGCCGTGGATCTCGTCGAGGAACAGAATGCCGCCGTTCGCCTGCTCCACAAGACCCGGCTTATCCTCGAGCGCGCCCGTGAACGCGCCCTTTTTATAGCCGAACAGGTGGGACAGCAGCAGCTGCGGATTGTCCGCATATTCCGCGCAGTTGAACTCCACGAAGGGAATCAGTGCATGTGCGCCGCAAAGCGCCTTCGTCTCCCTTTGCGTATTCCCAGATCGTTCGGGCAAAAATGGCTCTTGCCGCTGCCGGTCGAGCCGGTGATGAGCATATTCAGGCCGTTCGGGGGGGATAGGCAACGGCCGCCATGGCGACCCGCAGCTGATATTTCAGGCTGCCGTCCGCGCCGACGAGGCCGGAGAACGCCCGGTACTGTCCGGTCTCCTCCTCTGCCTGCGGCGGCTCCTCCTGCACGGCCGGCTCCGGCCGGATGTCCGCCGTCTCCCTCCGATGCGGGAAGAAACGCACGTTTTTCTTGCCGACCCGCCGCAGCTTTCCCTCTGCGACGAGCTTATTGAGCTCGACTGCGGCATCGTTGCGCCAGATGCTCAGGGCATCTGCAACGGCCTGTGCCGTCACGCCCTGAAAATCCGGTGTCTGCGCCGCTTCCAGGACAAATTGTAACACATGATCTCTGCGCATGTACTGACCTCCCTTCCGCAGAAATTATGTACCCTGCTTACGGTTCGAAAAAGCTCTTGATATTGACGACTGCCGCCTTGGCGGATTCCTCCAGCAGGGCGACTAGCTCGCTGCCCTTCATGGCCTCGCGCATGGTCATCGCCCCAGCAGGACCGGCAGGTTCATGCCGCACAGGCCGGGGAATTCCTCGCCGCCGCTCTTCATCATCATCTGATTGAACGGTGTGCCGCTTGCCAGGTCGAACAGAACGATCGAGCCCTCGGGCATCTGCTTGAACGTCTGCATGGCCTTCTCGCCGTATTCGTCAATGCTCGCGTTCTCCAGCAGCGGCAGCGCCACCACGTTCACTGCCTCGCCGCCGATCATCTGGGCAGACTCGAGCAGAGCCTGGCAGAACGGGCCGTGCGACAGCAGCAGGATGCCCGGGATGTTCTCTACAAAGTTTTCTTGTTTCATCGGTTTGCACCTCCCTGTGCCTTTCTATTATAGCAAATTTCATGCCACTACGAGTAGTATCAACCGGAAAAATTTTGATACGGGGCGGATGCCTTGACATCCACCCGGCGAGCCGATATAATGGAATATCACAAAAAGCGCATCGTTTACCGTCGGAAGAGGATTTTTTTTATGCAGATCTTTCAGGAACAGAAGCCCGTTCAGCAGCAGCGTCCGCAGATGTACGCCGCTGTTGAAATTTTACAGCTGGACGTATGCCAGCTGCAGTCCTATATCAATACCGCTCTGCTGGAAAATCCCACGCTGGAATGCGGAGCCGCGCCGGGCGTGAGTCTGCTTGACGATCTCCGCCGGCGGGCATGCCGCCGCGGGCGAGGATGCGGAGCACATGCAGCCGGATTTTGCCGACCGGGACGCCGTCGCCTACGGTGAGGACCTGACGACCCATCTGCAGTTTCAGGCGGAGCGCCTGTCGCTGGAGCCGGAGCTGCAGCGCGCCGTGCTCGCCGTCATCCATGCGCTCGATGCCGACGGCTATCTGCGCACCGATGTCTCCGCGCTCGGCCCGGCCGCGCTTGTTGATGCAGCTGTTCAGATCGTTCAGCGCCTCGACCCGCCCGGCGTCGGCGCAAGGACGCTTTCGGAATGCCTCTGCCTGCAGCTGCAGGCGCTCGGCGAGTCCGGGCTGGCCTGCACGATCGCGGAGCACTATCTCGAGCAGGCTGGGCATCACGCTTTTGCGGCCATCGCCGCGAGCGAGCATGTTCCCCTTTGCCGCCGTGCAGGAGGCCTACCGGCAGATCCAGAGCCTTTCGCCCTATCCGTGCGCGGAATTCAGCCGCGCGCAGGACGACGGCTATGTCGTCCCCGACGTGCTCCTGCAGGAAAAGACGGCGTGCTCAGCGTCGCCGTCAACAGGGCCTACACGCCGGAGCTGTCCGTCAGCAGCTTCTACCGTTCCCTCGTCCGCGAGACGGACGATCCGGAGGCGCGGCAGTATATCGTCAAAAAAGGTCTCGCAGGCCGAATGGCTCATCAGCTGCATCCGGCAGCGGGAGGAGACGCTCCTGCGCTGCTGTCAGGAAATTCTGAAGCGGCAGCTGCCGTATTTCCGTTCGGGCAGGCGCTCGCTCCGATGACGATGCAGGACATCGCGCAGGCCGTCGGCCTGCACACCTCCACCGTCAGCCGCGCGCTCAGCGGGAAGTATATCCAGACGCCACAGGGTGTCCGCCTGCTGCGCAGCCTGTTTTCCGCAAAGCTGGCAGGCGGTGAGGTCTCCGGCGTCATGGCACAGCAGGCCATCGCCGTGCTTGTGCAGCAGGAGGATAAGCACGCTCCCCTGTCCGATCAGGTGCTTGCCGAGCGGCTGCAAGCGCAGGGCATCGACATCTCGCGCCGCACCGTGGCAAAATACCGCCAGCTGCTGCAGATTCCGTCCGCCGCAACCCGCAGAGCTTAATGCTCCGCAGCAAAAAATTCGCGCACGGCGTCCAGATCGGCAAAGCGCGCGTCATAGAGCTCCGGGTGCTCCTCCTCCGGCTGCCAGAGGTCCGGCACGAACAGCGTCCGGCATCCGGCGCGCCTGCTCGCGCGCAGGCCGTTCGGCGAATCCTCGATCACGGTGCACTCCGACGCGGGTCTTTTCAACTGCCGCGCCGCCTCGAGGAAAATGTCCGGCTCCGGCTTCGAGCGGCAGACCATGTCGCCGGAAATGACCACAGTAAAATATTGCAGCAGTCCGACCCGCTCCAGCCGGCCGCGCACGACGGCCGCCGGAGACGACGACGCGACTGCAACCGGGATATTCCACGCGCACAGCTGCTCCAGCAGCCGCTGCGCGCCTTTTTTTGCCGGAGCTGCTCCATTGGCGTAAAAATTCTGCAGATAGGCCTCCTCGTGCTCCAGGATTCGGTCCGAATCCGCGCCGAATTCCTGCCGGAACCGTTTGATCCACGCCTCGTCGTTGAGTCCGAGGCCGATGATCGCCATCCGCTCCACATTGGGAACGCCGGTCTTCTCGCCCGCATAACGAAAAAACTCTCCCAGACCACGCGCTCGCTGTCCACGAGCACGCCGTCCATATCAAAGATCACCGCATTCATATGCATACCTCCCGTATTCATCTTCATGCGCCAGAGTATAACGCACCGGGGGAAGAAAAAGCAAGTCCCGCCCTGTGCGGACAGAGGCAAAAAGGTGTAGGACTATAATACATCTTGGACAAGCGAATAAAAAGTATGAGAAATAGGGTCTCCTGTGATATAGTTAAGCTACCACACCAAACACACCAGAAAGGAGACCATATTCCTCATGTCAAACAGTATAACACAAGACATGGCCTTTCGGCAATCCCTAATGCAGTACGTCCAAAAATATGGTGTCAGCCGCGCCAGTCGGAAGTACAACAAAAGTCGTTCATACATCTACTTCTGGAAAAAGCGCTGGGACGGAAGTGTGGCGTCCCCGGCCTGCGCGTCCAGACGTCCGCACAGCCACCCAAATCAGCACACGGAAGACGAGCTGAAGCTCATCCGAGATATGCGCCGCCGCAATCCGACGCTCGGAATGCTCGAGCTGTGGCATCGGCTGAGGCAGCGCGGCTATAGCCGTTGTCCGGAAAGTCTGTTCCGGGTCATGCGCAACTGGGACTGTTTCCGGCGGAAAAGCCGAAAAAGAAGTATAAACCAAAGCCTTATGAGCAGATGACGCACCCCGGCGAGCGCGTTCAGGTGGATGTCAAGGTCGTTCCCCGCCGCTGCATCGCAGACCCGGAGCTTCGCCTGTTCCAGTACACCGCTATCGACGAGTTCACACGGCTGCGCTTTCTGGCGGCGTATCCGGAGCAATCCACCTATTCCTCGGCGGACTTCCTGGCAGGCTGCGGGCGTGGTACGCCCGCAGAGGCATACAAGTGAGTGTGTCCAGACGGACAACGGGTTCGAGTTTACCAACCGTTTTTCCAACAGCAAGCGCGATCTGCCCACGCTGTTTGAGAAAAACCGCCGCCGAGCTGGGCATTCGCCACAAGTTGATTCGTCCTTATACACCGCGACACAACGGCAAGGTCGAGCGCAGCCACCGTGAGGATCAGAAACGGTTCTATTCCTGCCATTCGTTCTATTCGCTTGAAGACTTTGAAAACAGCTTGCCACTCATAACCGCCGTGCCAACAACTTGCCCATGAGACCCCTACACTGGCTTTCTCCTATCGAGTTCGCTGTACAATATGTTTGACAAACCTACACGCCCTGTGTGGACAGAGGCAAAAGGCAGCCGCCGCGGCCAGACGACCGCAGCGGCTGTGAGTTTTTACTGGTTGACGACGTCGCGATACAGGAATGTCACGACCTGTGCGCGCGTGCAGGTATTCTCCGGGCAGAATTCCGTCGCGCTCATACCGTTCGTAATGCCGTGCTCCACGGCCCACAGAACGGCGCTGCCGTAATACGAGCCAGTGCTCACGTCGGCAAACGGATTGCGCGTGCTGGACGGCGCGGGCTTGCCCTCGTAGCGCCAGAGGAACGTGACGATCTGCGCACGGGTGCAGGTATTGTCCGGGCCAAACTCTGTCGCGCTCATACCATTCGTGATGCCGTGCTCGACAGCCCACAGAACGGCCTTGTAATAGTACTCCCCAGCCTTGACGTCGGCAAATGGGTTGGCACTGCTCGTCGGCTCCGGCTGCCCGGCCGCGGGACACAGGAATGTCACGACCTGCGCACGTGTGCAACCCTCCTCGGGACTGAACGTCGTGGCAGAGGTGCCGTTCGTAACGCCGCCGCCGATCGCCCAGTCGATCGGATCATGCGCCCAGTTTCCGCGCACCGGCATGTCCGAGAAGACGCGGCCGGGGCAGTTGGAGCCGTCGCAGGGCTGATAACCCGGCTGCACAGATTCACCCGGCCCATACAGAGCGACAAATGCATTTTCTGCTGACTCGCGCGGCGCTGTGGCGAACGTCAGCGCACCGTCGGCATCCGCAGCCCCCTGCGCAATGTAAAGCAGGTTTTCAGGAGCCAGAAGGTCGCCGTTTTTGTCCTTCGCCATGATCAGGACATACTGCTCTCCACTCGTAAGGCCAGAGAAGCTGACCGTACTGCCGTCCGCCTTGCCCGTGTGCAGGCCGCGCACCACGGAGCAGCCTGAGCGTCTTTTTCAGGCGTCCAAGGGACCCATTTCACTTTGCCGAAGGAGTAAATTGTCCCAATTGTTTTTCTCCCAGGTACTGTTTTCGGCAGGATAATATGCCGTGACATCAACATTATCAAATGCAGCCCAATTAATGTCCGGTCCGTCACCGAAGAAATATAAGCTTGTCAGTTTGGAACTGTAAGAAAATGCATATTCCTCAATGTTTGTTATACTCGAGGGGAACATCAGACTTGTCAGTTCGGTACAGCCATCGAACGCCTTTGATTTGATCGTTGTTACACCCGCCGGGATTTTCATATGCACCGGTTCGTCCGACCGGATAGCAGATCAATTCTGTTTTATCCTTATTCAAAAGCACTCCGCTCTCATCACTTGCATATGTTTCATTGCCTTCGTCGACCCAAATTGCAGTCAGACTGAAGCAGTTACTGAATATTTTTTCTCCCAACTCTGTAACACTTGCCGGTAACGTAATACTCGACAGGCTTCTGCAGCGATCGAATGCACCATATCCAATGCTGCTCACCCCTGACTCGATCGTTATATCACTCAGGCCAAAGCACCATCTGAAAGCTTCCATTCCAATGGTTTTTACGCTTGACGGAATCGTGATATGATTCAGAATCTCACATTGATCAAATGCATTTTTTCCAATGCTCGTTACTCCTGCAGGGATTGAAATCGTTCTGAGGCCAAAACATCTCGAAAATGCATAGTCACCAATGCTTGTTACACTTGCGGGAATCGTGAAGCTCCGTAATTCACTGCAGTTGTAGAACATACTGCCCGGAATTTTATCCATTCCCTCCGGGAGCGTAACATTGGCCAGAAGTTTACAACCACTGAAAACGCCGCCTTCGAGGTCCGTCACGCTGGACGGGATCGTAACGCTCGTGACTTTGCTGCATTCCTTGAACGCAGCCGCGCCGATCCTTGTCACGCTTGACGGGATCGTGATACTTTCCGCTTTGGAGCAATAAGCAAACGCTGACGCTTCGATACTTGTTACACCTTCCGGAATTGTAATATCCGTCAAGCTGGAACAGCCATAGAAAGCCTTCTCATTGATTTTGGTTAAGCTCGATGGAATTTTTACACTTTCCAGCTTGCAGCAGTTCCAAAATGCTTCTTTTCCAATCTCTGTAATGCCATCCGGGAGCGAAATGCTCGTCATTTTATTGCAATTGAAGAACGCCACTCCCCCAATGCTGGTCACGCTCGACGGGATCACAATGCTTGCCAGCTTGTTGCAGTCAAAAAATGTAGCGTATCCAATGGATGTTATTCCCTCAGGAAGCGTGACACTGCGCAAATTACCACACTGTCCAAATACGCCGCCTTCAAGGTTCGTTACACCGAACGGAACTACAACGTCTGTCAGACCGGAGCATAGGGTGAACGCAGATGTTCCAATTCTTGTAACGCTCGATGCAATCGTAACATTCGTCATATAGGAGCAGCTATTGAACGCCTCGCTTCCTATGCTGGTAACGCCATCTTCGATCACGGCAGCATTTATCGTCCGACCGAACCACGGAGCTTTGTTATTTGAGTTGTAATTATACATATCTCCCTGTGCCGGAGATCGTCAGAACACCGTTTTCATCCAGTGTCCACGTCAGATTTTTCTCCGCAAGTGCCGGAGTTGCTTTCCGGGGCTCAGTTGGCTCGGTTGGTTCCGTCGGTGCAGCGGTCTCTGTCGGCTCACTCGGTTCCGTCGGTGCAGCGGTCTCTGTCGGCTCACTCGGTTCCGTCGGTGCGGCTGTCTCCGTCGGCTCGCTCGGCTCTGTCGGTGCAGCAGTCTCCGTCGGCTCGCTCGGTTCCGTCGGTGCAGCAGTCTCCGTCGGCTCGCTCGGTTCCGTCGGTGCAGCGGTCTCCGTCGGCTCGCTCGGTTCTGTCGGTGCGGTGGTCTCCGTCGGCTCACTCGGTTCCGTCGGTGCGGTGGTCTCTGTCGGCTCACTCGGCTCTGTCGGCAGGGTTGGCTCATTTACCTCAACACGCAGGCTCTCACAAAGCGGAGTATAATCATTGGGCGAAAGTAAAAAAGCCTCCGCATGGAAATTCTGCGGCAGTGCGGTATCCAGAGGAAGGATCGCCGTCGAGTCGCTCGGTCGCACTGTTGTCTTAGCAGATGCGATCTGACGTCCGGATTCTTCCTCATACACAGCAACCACAAGCTCGGCATCCTCAGATACTGCAAATCGAACGGCAGCAATGCCGTCTTCAATGTGTCAAATCCCATTGGTCGATGTCCCGCCCTTCATTCAGAATTGCCCACATTGGTCGATGTCCCGCCCTTCATTCCCGGCACATCCTGCAACTGCAGCTGGCAGCATGGCCAATCAGCAGGGTCAGGCAGAGAATGACGCTGATCATTTTTTTTTGCATAGTTCATCCTCCCATTTTATGTTCTTTTTCGATATCTGGAACAATTCAGGCCTGACACAGGTATCACAGTACACAGTCAAATTTCAACTATTTTAGCAAAATTTATTGCTTAATTTTATCTGTATTTCACAGGTTTCACGCCGATTCAGCCACCGAGTAGGAGGGACGTTTAGTCCCGTCTTCTCACACCACCGTGCGTACCGTTCGGTACACGGCGGTTCAATCGCCGTATAAGTGCACAGACTGTACCGGTCTAGGATACTGTAGTATCCTGCCCGTGCGAGTCTTTCTTTCGAGATTGCCCTTTGTACATGACCGTTCTTCGCCATGTGCCAGTAGGCTTTCCGGCAATTGCTTACCGCCCTTGCCTGCCACTCTGGTATCCCCAATTGCATAAGGCTCTTTGCTCTTGTCTTGGGTTTCTTCCATTGTTTCCAGATGTAGCTTCTATACCGGCGGCGCAGCCACTTTGTCCCATTCTCGCATGGTTGTCTTCATACTCGCAATTCCGAAGTAGCCCAGCCAGCCCCGGATGTAGACCTTTACCTTCTGCATCACGACCGGACATTTCTGCCCTGACTGCGGGAAGTCAGCTCTTTTAGCTTGGCCTTGGCTTTCTTCAAGGACTTTGTATGCGCTCGAATGTAAATGCCGTTCTTTGCCCTTCCCTAACGCAAAGCCCAGAAACTTAAAAATTTCGGATTGCAAACACGCTGACCACTTTACTTTTCCCCACATTCATCTTGAGTTTTAGTTTCCCCTCAAGATACCGCCGGGTGGTTTCCAGAAGCCTCTCTGCTGCCCGTTTGCTTTTGGCCAGTACCACAATATCATCCGCATATCGAATGACAGGTACTCCCTCGTCTTGCCATCTCCCAGTCGTATTCGTTCAGGTAGATGTTAGCAAGCAAAAGGGACTAAGTGGGCCTCCCTGGGGAGAGCCTTCTTCTGTTTTCACCAGCAGTCCGTTTTCCATCACTCCCGCTTTCAGGTATCTCTTAATGAGTTCAATGACCCGTTTGTCATGGATGTTCTTCCGCAGAAGGTTCATGAGCAATTCATGGTTCAGGGTATCGAAGTATTTGGACAAATCCACAAGTACCGCTTGTGTATAGCCCTGCTCCGCATATTCCTTCACCTTTTGAATCGCCATCTGCGCACTCCTGCCCGGACGATAGCCGTAGCTTAAACCGAGAACAACGGTTCGTAGATTGGGGTTAGCTGCTGTGCGATTGCCTGCTGGATGATGCGGTCTACGACCGTTGGGATTCCCAACTTTCGTACCCCCGCCATCCGGCAGGGGATTTCCTTCCGGCGCACCGGCTGGGGCTTGTACTTCCCTTGCCGAATTGTTTCCAGAAGTTCTTCCCGGTGTTCTCTCAGCCAAGGCAGCGCATCCTCGACGGTCATTCCGTCGATTCCCGGCGCTCCTTTGTTGGCTTTGACCCGCTTGTAGGCTCTGTTCAGGTTTTCCCTACTTAGAATCCTTTCAAGCAAGTCTGCACCGCCCTGTTCCTTTCCTTCCTGACTGCCAACACTCTGCGCTCCTGCATACCCTTTGTGTTCCGCACTATCTCTTTGTGGGCAGCTCAGGCTTCCCCTGATATTCTGCGTTCTTCATGTTGACCTCCTTCCGAAATCTACTAAGGACTAACGATTGTTCAGCCCTTTCCGGATTTTTTTCCGGTACTATGGCCTCTGCTGACTTCTTGCCATTCGTTGTTACTGCGCATTTTTTTTTTTTGCGTCGGCAAGACCTCCCCGGGTACTCACACATTCTTTCCCTCTTTACCTGCCGCATTTACCGAAAGCGATTCCGTGTAGCTACTGGGCTTTGTTTTGTTATGCAAACTTACCCTCGCTGATGACGGCCTTATATGCGATTTCTGTTCGTCAGGCCAGAGTTTTTGCCCATTGGGAGACCTTTCAACTCCCAAAATCCGGCTTTCTTCAGATTCCACCTCACGATGGACACCCTTGCCTTTGGCTAGCCCTTCCCGCTACCGGGCAGACTCGGGACTTTCACCCTATAGAACGTGCGCTATAGGAAGAGACGCCCCTGCAATTCTGCAGGGCGTCTCTTTTTCCCATATTCCGGCTCGTATTTCCTTTACGCTTTCTTTTTCGAACTCGTTCGCCACATTCTCCAGCAGCTGGCGGATGGGCAGATGCTGCGGGCAGACGGACTCGCACTTGCCGCACTTCACGCAGTCCGAGGCCTTATGACCGGGCAGTAGACGGCATTGTAGTAATAATCCGTGTGCCAGTCGTGGTGGATCTGCTTCGCGTTCATCGTGGCGAACAGTTCCGGATGGCGATCTGCTTCGGGCAGCCGTCCGTGCAGTATCGGCAGCCGGTGCACGGATGAGGTTTCTTGCTGCGGAAGATCTCCTGCACCTTCGCGATGGCAGCAAGCTCCCGTTTCGTCCAGCGGCTTAAAGTCCTTCATAAAGGCGATGTTGTCCTGCATCTGCTCCAACGTGCTCATGCCGGAGAGCACCATCAGGATGCCCTCGAAGCCGGCGGCGAAGCGGATGGCATAGCTGGCGGGGCTGCCGCCATGCAGGGCATCCAGAACGGCGCGTGCATCGTCCGGCAGCTTTGACAAGGTTTCCACCCTTGACCGGTTCCATGACGATGACCGGCTTGTTGAACTTCCGGCAGACCTCATAGCACTTGCGGCTCTGGACACCGGGGTCGTCATAGTCGGCGTAGTTGAACTGGATCTGCACCACCTCGATCGCGGGATACTCTGTCAGGATCTGCTCGAGCAGCTCGGGGCGGCCATGAAACGAAATGCCGACGTGGCGGACCTTGCCCTCTTCCTTCAGAGCAAACGCCGTCTCATAAGCGCGGCAGGCCTTGAAATGGCCATAGTTCTCCGAGCACTGCGAATGCATGAGGTAGAAATCAAAATAATCGACGCCGCAGGCCTCGAGCTGGCTTTCGAACACCGGGCGGATGTCCGCCTCGGTCTTAAAAAAGTTCTCCGTCAGCTTGTCCGTCAGGATGTAGCGGTCGCGCAGATAACGGCTCGTCAGGCAGGTCTTGAGCGCCTTTTCGCTCTTGCCCTGCAGATAGCCGTGGGCGGTGTCGAAGTAGTTAAAGCCCGCCTCCAGAAATGCGTCTACCATGCGGTTCGTTTCCGCGATATCGACCTCGCCGTCCTGCATCGGAAGGCGCATAAAGCCAAAAACCGAAGTTCTTTTGATCCGTTCCATGTCCGCTTCTCCTTTCGTATCGTATCATATTTTATATTGGACCACAGAGGGGCCTGCAGTCACTTCGTTTTTTGACCCTTTTCCATTAATAAAGGGATAACCTGCGTTGAGTTTTATGATACCATACTTTTTTTGGGATTGCAATTGCAAAACAATTCTTCCCGTGCGCCGTCTTGATGGATACACGGGGTCAGCGCAGGTGCCTGACCGCGTCAAAACAGAAAAAAGGAGGCATTTTTTATGAAGAAGACGTTCCTGTTCCTCGCACTGGGCTGCGTTCTCGTGCTGCTTGCGGCCTGCGGCAGCAAGCCCGCCCCAACGGAACCCGCGCCGACCGAGCCAACCTCATCGCGCGATCTGCAGATGCTCTATCAGAGCGGCATCACCGCCATGGGCGCGGACGCGCCGGCCCTGTTCCCGGTCTCGACATTTCGGAGCTGAGTCCCCTGTTCCCCGGACTGGAGAGGAAATTTCGTTCCGGCAGGTCAGCGGCGGCCTCTCCCCCCGTGACCGGCGCGCCGGACGAGGTCGTTCTGCTTGAGGTTGAGAACAGCGCCGACGTGCAGAAGGTCGTGGACATCCTGCAGAAGGCCGTGGACGGGGGCGCCGTCGAGAAGCGAGGGCACAGACGAGGCGATCACCGCGGCATGGAAGGACAATGCCAGCATCGACGGATGGAAACTATATCTGCCTTGCCGTTTTCATGAACGGCGTATCGATCCCCGCCGAATTTATGCTTCCCTGAATTTGGAACGAAAATCGCGTCCGTCATGTTGGCATACCAACATATTTGCGTGCTGTCATTTGGTATGATGTGTCCATGAAGTGAACCCCAAACCACAAGAAGGAGTTTTCCCATGGACCACAACATGTTTTGCTTTCAATGTGAGCAGACCGCAGGCTGCACCGGCTGCACGAGCCGCGGCGTCTGCGGCAAGGACGCGCAGACTGCGCAGGTGCAGGACCGGCTGACCGGAGCACTGATCGGTCTGGCGCGGGGCCGAGAAGCAGCGCCCTTGTGCCGGACTGTGCTGCCTGCACCGCGCCCCTGCGGCCGGACGGGCGACTATGATCTGGCGCAGCTCTGGGGCGCACAGGAGGACATCCGCAGCCTGAAGTCCCTGCTGCTGTTCGGCAGCCGCGGCATGGCAGCCTATGCCTATCATGCCATGGTGCTCGGCTACCGGGACGAGTCCGTCGAACGCTTTCTGCTCTAAAGCGCTGTTCGCCGTCGGCGAGGACTGGAGCATGGAGGAGTTGCTGCCGCTCGTGCTGGAGCTCGGCGGGGTCAACCTGCAGTGTATGGCGCTGCTGGACAAAGCCAACACCGAATGCTTTGGCAAGCCGACGCCGGTCCATGTGCCGTTTTCCGTGGAGCCCGGACCGTTTATCGTTGTGTCCGGCCATGATCTGCACGACCTGAAGCTCCTGCTGGAGCAGACGGCAGACCGCGGTATTGCGGTCTACACCCACGGCGAGATGCTTCCGGCCCATGGCTATCCGGAGCTGAAAAAATATCCCCATCTCAAAGGGGAATTTCGGCACGGCTTGGCAGAACCAGCAGAAGGAATTTGCAGACCTGCCCGCGCCGATCCTGTTCACAACGAACTGCCTCATGCCGCCGCGAGCTACGCCGCCGGACCGCGTGTTCACCACGGCTGTCGTCGCCTACCCCGATCTCCCGCACATCGGCGCGGAAAAGGACTTCACGCCTGTCATCGAGCGCGCACTGGAGCTGGGCGGCTATGCCGAGACACAGCACCGCACCGGCATGAACGGCGGCACGGGCACGACCACGGGCTTTGCGCACGACGCCGTGCTGGCAAACGCCGCGCAGATCGTCGAGGCCGTGCGATCCGGCGCTATCCGTCATTTCTTCTTAGTCGGCGGCTGTGACGGCGCGCGCGCAGGACGGAATTATTACACGGAATTCGTCCGCCAGACCCCGCCGGACACCGTCGTGCTAACGCTCGCCTGCGGAAAATACCGCTTCCACGATATGGACCTCGGCACCGTCGCAGGCCTGCCGCGCCTGCTGGACATGGGCCAGTGCAATGACGCCTACAGCGCCATTCAGATCGCACTGGCGCTGGCGGAGGCCTTCCAGTGCGGTGTGAACGACCTGCCGCTTTCCATGGTGCTGTCGTGTATGAGCAGAAGGCCGTCTGCATCCTGCTGACGCTCCTGCACCTCGGCATCCGGAACATCCGCCTCGGCCCGACGCTCCCGGCCTTCCTCTCGCCCAATGTGCTGCAGTACCTCGTGGACCACTATGCCATTGCGCCCATCACCACCCCGGAGGCGGACCTTGCCGCTCTTCTGGGCTGATCAGCTCAAAAATGGAGCACCCGCGTCATGCGCGCATGGGCCTTGCGTTCTGCTTTGTCTGCCAGGTATATCTCGCACCACGCCTCCACCTTATTGAAAACATGGAGGAACTCGTGCCCGACATCCGTCAGTCGATACGCAACATTGCGCGGGTAAGCCCTCCGTCTCTTCCCGGAGCACAAAACCGACCTCCTCCAACCGCCTGAGCTGCTTTGTCAGCGTAGCCTTTGTGATCTCTGGGGAAACAGCGAAGCAGCGCACCGAAAGCGGATACCGTCGTTCTGCTCCAGACGGCGCAGGACCGGCAGCATCCATTTTTCCGGAAATGATTTTTCAAATGTAAGGGGAGTGGGCAAACGCCAAATTTGGACTTTTCCATAGTGTTCTCCAAATCGATCCGATATTTCCGCCGTCTGCGGTATCCTGGAAAGATACTACTTGACACCCGGAACAAATATTGTACACTTATTGGCAGAACCTGTCAATATTTTGCTGCCACAGAAGTATTGTCCGGAAAATGAAAAAGGAGACTCTCTATGAAAAAAGGCATTCGCAATGATCCTCGCGCTTTCTCTGCTTCTGGTCGCCATGGCCGGCTGCGCATCAGACCCCGCTCCCACGGCCGCCCCGACGGAGGCGCCTGAGACCGAAAGCTCCACCGAAGCACCGACGGAAGCGCCCACAGAGCCCGAAAGCGACAGCTACAATGTTCTTCTGCTCGTTCCGAAGGTCGGCGACAAATCCCTACTTTGACGGTGCTGCCGCCGGTCTGGACCTGATCAAATCGAAGTACGATCATGTTACGACTGAAGTCATCACCATGGGCGAAGGCGAAGAAGCAATGGCAAACTATCCCTCCTTCTTTGAGGAGGCCTGCGCCGGGAAACAGTATGACCTGATCATCACAGGCGGCGGCGAGGTGCACCAACGCGCTCGTAGAAGCCGCAACGAACTACCCTGACCAGAAATTCTTTGATTTTGACTATCAGGATACGTTCGGCAATGAATTGACCAACATTTATGGCGTGTACTACAAGGCCTACGACATGGGCTACCTTGCCGGTTACCTTGCTTCGCAGATCACGGTCAGCAACATGCCGCTCGCCAATGCTGACAAGAAGGTCGGCGCAGTGGTCGGCATGGACATTCCCGATCTGGAAATGACTTTGTCGGCAGCTTCTGCCAGGCCTGCATCGACAATGGTGTTCAGGCAACGATCGTCTACTGCAACAGCTTCAGCGATCAGGAGGCTGGCTACACCAGCGCAATGGAGCTTTACAATGACGGCTGCGACGTCGTGTGGCAGGTCGCAGGCAGCGCCGGTATCGGTGTGTTCCGCGCCGCAACGGAAACGGGCCGCTACGCCTTCGGCGTGGACGTCGATCAGGTCGACGTGATCGGCGACGAGCCTGACGGCCAACATCGTCACCTCGTTCTGCAAGGAGTACGCCAATGTGATCCTCGAAGCGTTTGACCAGCTCGTCGCCGGCACCTATCCCGGCGGCACGACGCTCGCTCGGCCTCAATGAGCATGGTGTCGGCCTCGTGGAGAACGAGCAGTATGAGCGTCTCGTCCCGCAGGAGATCCGTGATTCTCTGACTGCGCTTTACGAGAAGGTGAAGTCCGGCGAGATCGTCCCGTTCAGCGCCATGCTGGATCAGGAGAAGTGGCCGGAGATTCGTGACGAGGCAGCAAAGCCCGTCGAATAAAACAGTGTAAAACAGCTCCCTTTGGAGTCGGTCGGTAATGCCCGCCGCCCCAAAGGGAGCTCTTTATGGTTCAGGATTTCCAAAATCCCACTTCCGCCGCCGGTTATTACGCAGCAGCCGCAGGCGGCTCGCCTCCTCGTGCGCATAGCCGTCGCCGAGGGCAGCAGCCTGATCGTACAGCGCAATGGCCCGGTCCAGATCGCACGGGACGCCGCAGCCCGCCTCATAGCATTCCGCAAAGGCAGCTCAGTGCCTGCGTCGCCCTGCTCCGCTGCGCGCGTATAAAAGCTCCGCGGCACGCGCCCGGTCCTGCTCCACACCGTTCCCGGTAAAGTACAGGTTTCCGAGGGCGCACTGGGCCTGTGCATCCTCCTGCTCCGCCGCCAGCGCATACAGCTCGACCGCCCGGGCCATGTTCCGTTCCAGTCCGATGCCGTGCTCATAGCAGAGTCCCAGCTCATACTGTGCAGGCGGAAAGCCGAGGGCGGCACTGTCCCGAAACAGCTCAGCCGCAGTCCGCTCATCCTGCTTTGTTCCCTTGCCGATCACATAGCAGGCCCCAAAGCAGCGGCCCGCCGCATTCTCCGGCGAGGTCCGGCTGAGCCAGTAGAATGCGGCATCCGGGTCTTCCGGGACGCCGTTTGTGCCATAAAAATAGTTGATTCCAAGCTCCGTGATTGCAGCTTCATTGCCGTTCTCCGCCGCCTGAAGGCAGGCATCGAGCCGGGCCTGCTTCTGCTGCGCGAGGCGCACCAGCTCCGGCGAGAGCGATACGGCAGAGACGTTCCATTCCTCATTCTGCATGGGGGATCTCCTCCTCACAGCGCGCGAGCAGCTCCTGCAGCTTTTTGGCAACGGTCTCAACCACGCAGTAGCACGGGTCCTCATAGCCGTCTATCTCCAGCCCGCGCAGCTCATCGCACCAGAGCGTTTCAAACTGCCCGAACACGTTCGTCAGCTCCTCCACGAGCGCGGCGCCGACCGGATTGTCGCTGTTCCATTCGCCGTTTCCCGTTGTCATCAGGCCGAGGATCGCGGTCCCCGCCGTCAGCGCGCCGCAGCAGGAAAAGGCCTGTCTGCATGCCGCTGCCCAGCAGCGTGAACAGCTTCCGCGCCTGCTCCGGCAAATGCAGATGATAATATTCTTCACAGCCCAGCAGGATGGATTCTGCGCAGCTGTAGTTCGTTCCGATATGATAGCGATTGACGATTTCGTATAATTCCATGCTGTCTCCTGACCGCAAAGTTCCGGAGCCGAAGCTCCGGGGTTCATTTATAATGTTAACGATAGAGATAAGAATAGCTGTCGCGGATCGTGCGCACGAGCAGGGCGGCATCGGCGGGCAGCTCGTCCGGATCGCCGACGGTCTCCGTCGTCAGGCGTGCGCGGACCTTGCCATCCGGAAGGAAGCAGAAGCCGAAGTTTCTGGAATCGTCCATGTCCTCCGTCGTCTGGAACAGCGTCAGCTTATCCTTGCACGGCTCGGAGGAGTACGGACAGAAGGCCGTGCAGTTGCCGCACTCGTTGCACATCTTGTCGACGTGCACGATCTCCGTGCGGCCGTCAGGCAGACGGACGGCGACATTGGCGCGGTTCGGGCAGACGTCCACGCAGTTCTGGCAGACGGTGTCACAGCTCAGGCAGCGCTCGCCCTCGCAGCAGGCCTTGCCCGGTGCGCGCAGGATGCCCTTGCGGGCGATAGCCTCGGCCTCTGTGGGATGGGCCTCCGCCGGGATGTCATAGGTGTGCGGCGCGCCGATGACGGCCTCCGCAAAGCGGGCTGCGTCTGCGATGCCTTCCACGACCGTAGCCGGGCCGCGCAGCGCATCACCGGCAGCATAGACGCCGGGAACGTTCGTGCAGAAGGCTGGACGGCCTTTCGCGCTGAGCGTGATGCCGTTGTCCGTAAACACCTGCTCCTCGACCTGCTCGCCGACGGCGGAGATTACGAGGTCACACGGCAGCTCGACCGTCTCGCCGGTCGGAACCGGGCTGCGGCGTCCGGAGGCATCCGGCTCGCCGAGGCGCATCTTCTCACACGTCAGGACGCCGTTTTCCTGCTTGACGGGCGCAGCCAGCTCGAGGAAGTCCACGCCATCCTGCATGGCAAGCTCCAGCTCCTGCGCATCGGCGGGCATGAAGCGGCGCGTTCTGCGATAGACGAGCGTTACGGACGCCGCGCCGCCGCGCGCTTTGCCACGCGGGCAGCATCCATGGCGGTGTTGCCGCCGCCGACGACGGCGACATGGCCGAGCGGCTCGTTCGAACCGGCCTTGCGCTCCTGCATCCAGCCGATGACACCGCGGACGTTGCCGGGGATGTTCAGCTTGCCGGGCTTCCATGCGCCGGTGGCATAGAGAATGTGGGTATAGCCCATTTTGTGCAGCTCTTCGACGGAGGGAGCCTCGGTATTCAGGCGGACCTCCGCGCCGTAGGCCTGCATAAGGGCGATATCGCGGTCAATGGCCTCGTCCGAGATGCGGAACGCCGGGATAACATGGCGGACGATGCCGCCGAGCTTGCCGGTGCGCTCGAAGATGGTGCAGGCCACGCCTGCACGGCCGTGAGGAAGTAGGCCGCAGCAATGCCGGTCGGGCCGCCGCCGATGATGGCAGCGCGCTTGCCGGGAACGGGAGCCGGGCGGACGACGGACGCCATTCTGGCATCGATGCCCTTCTCGGCCGCCAGCAGCTTGGCCGCGCGGATCTGGACGGGATCCTCATAGAAATTGCGGGTGCACTTGCCCATGCAGCGGTGAGCGCAGATGGTGCCGGTGATAAACGGCAGAGCGTTGCGCTCCGTGATAAGGGCCAGCGCCTCGTTATACAGGCCCTTGCGGCACAGCTCGAGATACTCGGGGATGTCCTGTGCGATGGGGCAGCCGCCGCGGCAGGGGGCGGGTAGCAATCGAACCAAGGCACCTTTTCCTCGGACTTGCGCGTGGGCAGCGGCTTGACGGGCTTGCAGTGGTGCGGATCCGTGCGGCAGGCGGCGGACAGAGCCGCAATGGCCTCGGTGTCCGTGCCGTCGAACGGGCGGAACGGCATACCGGCCGTCTTTTTCGGCCATCTGGGTCAGGCGGTTATAGCCGCCCGGCTTCAGGATCGTCGTGGCGACGGTGACGGGCCAGATCCCCGCTGCCAGCAGCTTGTCGCAGTTGAAGAAGTCTGCGCCGCCCGCGAACGAGATCTTCCTCTTGCCGCCGAACTGCGCGGAGATGCGGCGGCACATTTCGATGGTCAGTGGGAACAGGGGCGGCCGGACATGTACATCTCGTCGTTCGGCAGCTCGCCGCGCGTCGTATCGACCGGGAACGTGTTCGAAAGCTTCAGGCCGAACTGCAGCTTCTCGTGGTCCGCCAGCGCCTGCAGCCGCTCGAACATCGGCACGGCGTCCTCCCACTGGAGATCCTCGTTGAAGTGGTGCTCATCGAAGACGATGTAGTCATAGCCCATGGAATCGAGGATGCTGCGCGCGTCTTGATAGCCGAGGATCGTCGGGTTGCACTTGACGAAGGTGTGCACATGCTTCTCCGTCAGCAGATAGGACGCGATGCGCTCGATCTCATCGGGCGGGCAGCCGTGCAGCGTCGAGAGTGTGATGCTGTGGGAGACCTTCGGCGAGATGGAGGCGATGAACGCCGCCTCCTCCGGGAACAACTCCGTCAGGACCTTGCGGCACTCGGCAAACACCGGCAGCTGCGAGGCATCCTTCATGGATTCGATATAGTGGTCGATCTTTCGGGCCACGGATTCCCTCGAGATCGTAGCCGACGGACATGTTGAACACGAAGCCGTCGGGGTCGCCGTAATGCCAGACCTTCGCCATGATCTTCAGGGCGAACCACGCCTTGACATACTCGTCGAGCGCCTGCACGACCTCCAGCTCCGTGGACCACTCCTGATTGTAGCCCTCGTCGTTGGCCAGAATGCAGGGGCGGGGGACGCAGGCGGCCAGATCGGCGCCGTCCATCTTCTGGACGGTTTTCACTTCAAAGAAGCGCGCGCCCGCCATGTACGCGGCGATGATGTTCTGCGCCAGCTGGCTGTTGGGGCCGGCCGCGGGGCCGAACGGGGTTTCAATGCGCTCGCCGAAGATGGGGAGCGTCTTGGCCGGGTCGGCGATCCAGCGCTTGTGCACGCCGAAGACCTCGCCAGTCTTCTCCCGCTCTGCGAGGATCCAGTTCATCAGGCTGCGGAACGGAATGGGATACATTTTCTCAGACATGGGATCATCCTCCTGTGATGCTTGTTGCGGCGGGCCGCGCGCGCCCCGGGTAAGACGGACGCGGCGCAGGATCATATTTTGACGGAAATGAATTAGCGTAAATTAGTAGGTGCAGTCGTTCAGCGCGCCCCAGAGCTTCTTGGACTGCTCCAGGATGCGGGCATTGACTGCTTCTTCGTCGACGCCGATAAGCTCGCGGTCCTTCATGAGGAGCTTGCCGTTGGCAATCGTCGTCTGGCACTGGCGGCCGGTCATGCCGAAGATCATGTGGCCGTCGATGTTCTCGTCGGAGAACGGGGGTGAAGGGCTTATAGTCCATGACGATGACGTCCGCCGCCGCGCCCGGCTCCAGCACGCCGAGGGGCGCGTCGAAGTAGCGCGCGCCGATCTTCGCGTTGTTCTTGAAGAGCATGTCCGTGACCTCGCACCACGCGACATTCGGCGCACAGGCATTGCTCCGCTGCGAGCAGAGGGCTACCTTCAGAGACTCGAGCATATCATTCGTGTAGGCATCCGTGCCCATGCCCAGGAGGATGCCCGCCTTGGACAGCGGCAGGACGGGGCAGATGCCGACGGCGTTGCTCATGTTGGATTCGGGTTGTTAACGACCATTGTCTCGGTTTCCTTTTAATGAGCTCGATCTCAGCGGTGTTGACATGGATGCAGTGGCCGAGGATCGTCTTCGGGCCGAAAATGCCATGGTCCTGCAGGCGCTGCACGGGGCGGCGGCCATAGTTCTGCAGGCTGTCATAGACGTCGTTCATGCCTTCGGAGACGTGAATGTGAAAGCCGGTGCGGCCGTTGTTCGCTTCGACCATGCGGTCAAAGGTCTTGTCAGAGATGGTAAACAGCGCATGTCCGCCGAACATGGCCGCGAGCATGGGGTCCTTCTCCTTCTCGCACCAGGTGATGAAGTCGGCATTCTCCTGGATGGCCTGCAGGCACTTCTCCTCGCCGTCGCGGTCAGAGACCTCGTAGCACAGACACGAGCGGATGCCGAACTTTTTGGCGCTCTCCCCGATCTGGAAGAGGGAGCCCGGGATTTCACAGAACGACGCGTGATGATCGAAGATCGTTGTGACGCCCTGCTTGATGCAGTCGATGTACAGAGCGTCGGCCGAGGCCTTCGTGCCCTTGAGCGTCAGCTTGCGGTCAATAGCCCACCAGGTACCGTCGAGGCACCTCATAGAAATTCGTGGGGTTGTTGCCCTTGATGGAAAGTCCACGGGCCAAAGCGGAATAGATATGCGTGTGGGCGTTGATAAAAGCGGGCATGATGACGCCGCCGCGTGCATCGATAAACTCCGCCTCCGGATATCTGGCGCGGAGGGCAGCGGTCTCGCCGACCTCTTTGATCTTCGTCCCGTCGATGCAGACGGCGCCGTTCTCCAGATACGGAGGGCCTGACTGCGGGTGATCAGTCTGCCGTTTCCAAGAATATACATGCTCGTGTACCTCGTGTTTGAAAAATTTCCATGGCGTGAATAAAAAAAAATGGGGATGCAGAACCATTCGTTCAACATCTCCACTCAAGAATCCCTGAGTGATAGTCGGAAGCCCGTGCGCGCAGCACTTCGTTACAGCTATCAATCTGAAATTGTAATTCTATTATACACAACGCTCCCAGTTCCCGCAAAGGCTTTTTTCGGAGGCAAATCCGACCAAATTTTTGTCGAGAATTTTGGCAGTATTGCACAAATACTTCCGTGAATAAACGTTACAAGCATGTTAGTGTCTGTAACACTTTTAGTCAAGAATGCGGAGTTTTGAAGGATATCAAAAAAGAGTCTGCTGTTATCTGCCGTATTTCGTTCTGAAACTGCACAGTCTGGGGCGAAGCCTCAATATCTATCGAAATATCGTTTAAAATGGAACGCAATATTTTTTTTTCACATAATTTTGCCAGAAAGGGCTTGCAAAAGGCTTTCATATGTAGTAAACTATGGTCAAAAGTTATTCGCGTTTTTCCTCTATTTCAGATATAGATATTTACATCGGATAAATTCTTTAACATTTTATCCGATTCTTTTTTGAACGCAAAACTGCAGCACCATTCATCTCGTTATATGCTATTCTCAAAAACGAAAAACGCCCATTGCGTTACAGAACGCAGAAAATTTGCGGCACTCACCTGCCGAAGAGTCGTTAGAGGAGGAAACACCATGAAACGCATCAAACGAACGCTTGCTGCTCTGCCCATCGTCGTCCTGACGCTGGCCCTGCTCGGCGGGCCGTCTTCGCAGACAACAGTGAGCAGCCTGTCTGGCCCGAAGAGGGCGCGATCCAGCTCAGCAAAAGCGCTGCCGCTGTCGAGGGAAAGGAAAACACATGGGAGGTCACGCTCGGTATTCAGGGCAAAAATTATAAGACGACCTCCGACGTCGTGCTGGTCATCGATAATTCGAACAGCATGTACGACAACAGCCGCATGGCAAAGACAAAAGCCGCCGCAAACGCCTTTGTAGACACGCTGCTCACCGAGGAAAGCACCACAGCGCATCGCGCTGGTCGTCTACAATCTCAAGGAGACGCACACAGGCTTTTATGCCTACGCGAACAGGGCTGCGCTGAAGCAGCAGATCAATGCCATCACGCAAAATAATGACGACGGCGGCACCTTTACGCAGCTTGGCCTTCATACAGCCCGTACCCTGCTGAACTCTGCGGAATCCACCGGGCAGAATAAGAGCATCGTGCTGCTGAGTGATGGCGAGCCGACCGCCAGTTACCGTATTGGCGGCAGTATTACATGCACGGAAGATATTGAATTTACAGACTATACGCTTTTCTTTGGAGTTACCAAATACGCCACTTCGAAATATCAATTGGGCAACTGCTCAAATCAATTGTAACTATAACAAGGTTGACGGAAACGGCGAGGAATTTGTTACCGATGCTGCTTCCGGGCTGGAAATAACAGGATGTAAACATGCAAGTGACGGCGGTGACGATTACATCACCCACGGAATTGCCACCATCTGGGAATCGAATCAGGCGAAGGCCGACGGCACAACGATCTATTCCGTTGCTCTGCAGGTCGGCACGAACGGCGAGCAGGTCCTGAAAGCCTGCGCCACGAATCCGACCAAAGGCTACTTTGCCATTGGCTCCTCGACGAACATTGAGACCGCGCTGAAGGACGCCTTCACCTCAATTGCGGGCAGCATTTCCATTGCGGCCCGCGCCGGCTCCGTCGCCGACACGATGGGTGACAAAGTTCAGCTTGTCTTCAAGGACGCCGCGCCCATCATCACGACCGATATGGCCGTCTATGCCGCGGGCAACGCCGACGTCTACATCAGTCAGGGCACGGCCTCCTATGACTCCGCGGCACGCGCCATTCACTGGACGGTCGGCAACGTCAGCGAGCAGGATAAGCCCGTCATGAAGTACCGGGTCACCATCAAGTCCGGTTATAACCCGTCCACTGGTGAAACGCTTCTCACGAATGAGCAGGCCATCTTCTCTTACATCGACTACCTTGGCCGTGATGCCGAAGCCGAATTCCCGAAGCCCGAGGTCACCGTGGGCGGCGGTAAGCTGCTCGTGCACTGGTATCAGGTAAACGACAAGGGCCTGCCTGTCAACGCGCAGGGCACCGTGGTCGAGTCCCCCGCCCTCGCCCATCGGGTCCAGCCTGCGGAATACCACAGCGTGAACAGTTTCGACCGGTCTGCGCTATAACACCCCTACCGTGGACCACAAGATCTTCGACGGCTACACCTACTACGGCAGTTATATCCTGAATGACGGCAACCTGACCGAAGGCGACAGCGCCACCGTCACGCTGACGGCCGTGAGCTCAACCAGGACCTCTGGTTCGCCTATGGGCGTGATTTCAAGGTCGCGCATGTGCAGAACGGCACCGTCGTTCAGACCGACACCCACGCCGTGACGGAGCATTTTGATCTCACGGCGCAGGTACTCACCGGGCATCTCTATGGCGGCGCATTCTCTGCCGAGGCCTGTGGAGAAGACAACGTTCAGAGCTTTGCCGCCGGGCAGAATGCTATGGACTTCACCCGGAGGCCGGGGCCACCTACTACATCTGGGGAGCCGAGCGATGTTTATCTCGCGCCGCGT
>VOFI01000691.1_pt1 | contig 35458 bp, 39 predicted proteins | sample 5384131 | NCBI WGS metagenome assembly VOFI01 (sample SAMN12384728, study PRJNA508395) | human gut metagenome | isolation source: healthy gut H | host: Homo sapiens
GGGGAACATCTCGCCAGCAACCCGCCCTACGGATATATCAAAGACCCCGGAAAATAAAAAAAAGAAATGGATCGTGGACGAGGAATCCGTAAAGGTGGTGCGGCGGAGCTTTGACCTCTGTATTGCAGGCAAAGGGCCGATGCAGATCGCAAAAATCCTGACTGCCGATAAAGTGCTGACTGTTACGGCGTACAATGCCAGACAGAAAGGATGGGCTATGCCAGACAACCTATATCAGTGGTGTGCTAAATCCGTCGCCGGGATATTGGAGCGGCAGGAGTATACCGGCTGTACTGTCAATTTTAAGACGTATACAAAGTACCTCAAATTCAAGAAGCGGATGGAAAACCCAAAAGAAAACCAGAGGGTGTTTGAAGATACGCAATCGGCAATCATTGAGCGGGGACAGTGGGAACGGGTGCAGGCGTTAAGGGACTGTTTGAAAATTACCGAGCAAGAATACTCTCAGATGACCAATCAAGCGTCACCCAATTCTAAATGCTGGAGAAATGCTCTTTTCGCCTTTCTGATCGGCGGGCTGATCTGTGTAATCGGCCAGATCCTGGTCAATTTATATCAACAGACAGGCTTGAGCCTTCAGGATGCCAGGTGTGCCGTATCCGTGACCCTGGTAGGGCTGAGCGCTGTTTTGACCGCCTTGCATGTTTACGACAATATCGCCAAGGTTGCCGGAGCGGGTACTCTGGTGCCGATTACAGGCTTTGCCAACGCCGTGGTCAGTCCGGCGATTGAGTTCAAGGCGGAGGGCTTTATTATGGGGATTGGGGCGAAAATGTTTGTGATTGCCGGTCCGGTTTTGGTATACGGTATTACAGCCTCGGTGATTTACGGTATTATCGTGTATGTGTTCGGGCTGTATTGATTATGTACGGCTGACTTACGCTGGAGAAAGGGAAATGGATGATTTTTAAAACTGCCTTGCGGCTCGGTCAGAGGCATTAGGGCTCAACTGTGCCGACGCCTGCGGTTATCTTACAGAGCTCTTATAGCACTGCACGTTATTGATTCACTTTACATCTTAACGATACGAGGAGGAAATCCTATGGGTAAAAGGATGGGACGGTATACTGTCATCATGGAGCGCAAGCCGGCGATCCTGGGTTATGCGGCGATCTGCGGGAAGAAGGAGTCGGAGGGGCCTCTGGGCGCCGCCTTTGACCTAACCTATGAAGATACTACGCTGGGAGAAAAAAGCTGGGAAAAAGCGGAAAGCCGGCTGCAAAAGGAAGCGGTAAACTGTGCAATGAAGAAAGCGGGGGTGACGGCTGGTGCTGTGGACTACATTTTCGCGGGAGATCTGCTCAATCAATGCATCTCTTCCACCTTTGGACTTAGAAGCCTGGGAATCCCTTTTCTGGGACAGTACGGCGCCTGTTCTACCATGGCGCAGACCCTGGCGATGTCCTCCTTCCTGGTGGATGGAGGAATGGCGAACCTTTGTGTTGCAGTCACATCCAGCCATTTCTGCTCGGCGGAGCGTCAGTTCCGCTTTCCCTTGGAATACGGAGGGCAAAGAACCCCTACCGCCCAATGGACGGTAACCGGCTCCGGCGCCGCGGTGGTGGGAAAGGGAGAGGGCGTTCCCTATGTTTCGGCGGTGACCGTGGGCAGAATCGCCGATCTGGGGATTAAGGATGCGGCCAATATGGGGGGGCAGCTATGGCGCCTGCCGCCGCCCAGACTTTGCGGGATTTTCTCAGCGATACAGGAACAAATCCTCAGGATTATGATTTAATTCTGACTGGGGACTTGGGCGAGGTGGGAAGCAAGCTGCTGTATGAGATTTTGAGCAGAGAAAATGTATCTATTCAGGAAAACCATCAGGATTGCGGATTACTAATTTATGACCGACAGGCTCAGGATGTTCATGCGGGAGGCTCCGGATGCGGATGCAGCGCGTCGGTGCTTTGCTCGGTGATTTTAAAGAAAATGCAGAAGGGCCAGCTTCGAAATATTCTGTTTATGGCTACCGGAGCTCTTATGTCGCCGACATCATCCCAGCAGGGAGAAAGCATCCCCGGGGTAGCCCATTTGATTAATATTAGAATATAAAAGGGCAGACTGTATTATTAGCTTTGGAGCTTCTCAGCACGGAAGAAAAGAATTATAGAATGCGTTTTGAATGATAGAAAAGACGGCGGCGGTAAAATGCCGCCGGTTTATCCCACAGATATCCTTCTCTGCGAAGATTGAATTCATTAAAAAACACAGACAGCTTTGTAAAATGGAAAAACGTAAAATATGTATCGGTTTTGTCACGCCGCCGTCCCGAAAAAGTCACGCTTTTGGGAACGGCGGTTTCTTTGCTTGAATTGAATTTTTCAGCTTGCTATAATATAAGAAAAGCTGTGATAAAGTGTTCGGCGGGAAAGAGGGATACTGTGGTTGAAATTCTGATTGTAGAAGATGATCCGAATATCGCGAGAACCATTGAGGTGACCATCTCCTTAGTAGGATATGAATGCAGGATCTGCGGCGACGGCGCCGCCGCTGTGCAGGAGGTGCTGGAGCACGATTACGATTTGGTTCTGCTGGACGTCATGCTACCCGGGATGGATGGCTTTGAGGTGATTCAAAAATCCAAAGCAAGGGCACGCCGGTAATCTTTTTAACAGCGCTGCAGGATGTGACGGATAAGGTAAAGGGGCTGCGCCTGGGGGCGGAGGATTATATCGTAAAGCCTTTTGAGGCAGTGGAGCTTTTGGCGCGCATCGAGGTGGTGCTGCGCCGCTCTCATAAGGGCCGTGTCCAAATTGTGTATGATGATATTACCATAGATATGGACAGGCACCTGGTGACGAAGGCGGGGGGAGCCTGTAGCGCTGACTCCCAAGGAATTTTCCCTGCTGGCCTTTTTTATGGAGAATGTAGACGTCGCCGTCACCAGAGAACGGCTTCTGGCCGCTGTTTGGGGTTATGAATTCCAGGGAGAAAGCCGTACGGTGGACATTCATGTGCAGCAGCTGCGGAAAAAGCTGGATTTAAGCCGCAGGCTGATTACGATTCCCAAGCTTGGCTATCGTCTGGAAAGCAGGTGAAGCCGTGAAATTGTGGGACAAGCCTTTCCTCGCTTCCATGAAGCTGTGGCAGAAGATTTTTTTAGTTTCTCTTGCGGTGGTTTTGGCGGCGGTGTGCATTACCGCCTTGTCAGTGCTGGCAAGCTATTTTTCCGCTTCCGTGGAGAGGGAAAAAATGCAGGATGTATCTTCCCATGAGTATTACGCTTCCAGCCTCGCCAATACCGTTGCTTATGAACGGATTCGTCAGGGACAGATCTTACTGCCGGGGGAAACGGTGGAACAGCTCCTGAAAACGGGCATAGCCGCCCGGACAGGAACCAATACGGGAACCGCGGTTTACAAAGGGGAAAGCTTGATCGCTTCTACGCAAATGGATCATCTGTCCAAGCAGCCGGAGTTTGTGAACCGGGTGCGGGAAAACGGCCAATGCCTGTCCCTGATTATCGATGTGGATGACAGAACTCTGCTGAACATTGGCTCAGGCCTGCGGCTGGAGGGCGTGGAATACTATCTCTTTACCGCCTATGACGTAACGGAAATCTACCGGATCTACCAGAATCAGCTGAGGTTTATCAGTATTGTGAGCATTGTATTTGCCATAGTCACCGGCGTTATTTTGTGGGCGGGTACGCGCCATTTGCTTCGGCCTCTGACTGTGGTCAATGGGTCTCTGGGAAAAATAACAGCCGGCGATTATCAGATCAGAATTAAAGAACAGGGAAGCAGCGAGTTCCAGGAATTAATTCGGAATGTGAACGAAATGACAGAAGCGATCCAAAATAATCGTGGAGCAGCTGCGCCAGATTGCCGACAGCAGGAAGCGGTTTGTAGACAGCTTGGCTCATGAGATGAAAACACCCTTGACCTCCGTGATGTGTTTGGGAGATGTGCTGCTTTGCAAGCGGGTGGTAACGGACAGTGAACGTCAGGAGTACGCCAGGATTATCGTGGAGGATGCCAAAAGGCTCAGAGGGCTGTCCGGCAAGCTTTTAGAGCTGTCTATTACCGATAACGTTCCCCTGGAACTGGAACGGATCTCCATTGCGGAGCTTTTAGAGGGTGTGGAGGCGTCTGTGACGCCGGTGCTGGAAAAACGGCGGCTGAGGCTGGAGGTGATTCCAGCGGACGCCTGGATTACTGTGGACAAGGAGTTGTTTCAGTCACTCCTTTATAATCTGATCGATAATGGGATGAAGGCCTCCGGCGAGGGACAAACGCTCCGGGTTTTCTGTGAAAAGTCGGAGCAGACATTGACGGTCGTAGTAGAAGATCAGGGAATCGGAATGAGCCCTGAGGAGCTGAAAAAGATTACGGAGCCCTTTTTATATGGCGGATAAATCCCGTTCCCGAAAGGAAGGCGGAGTGGGCCTTGGCTTGTCTCTCTGCGCGTCGATCGCGGAACGCCATCACGCCCAACTGACCTTTGAGAGCGCTTTAGGGGAAGGGAACCACGGTGCGGATATCCATTCCCTTGGCAAAGGAGGATCCATGATGAAATTAGCGAGAAAAAGCGTGCCGTTTATCATTGCGGTAGCTTTGCTGGCGGCGTGCCTGCTGGCGGTTGGATTATCGCCTTTGGTTCTTCCGGACTATAAGGGAACCATCGAGGAAAGAGAGCAGCCCCAAAATTTCAACCTCCTTTATCTTAACAGCGGAGAGGAGCTGAATCTCTACCCTTGGAACCTGTATACGGGCCAGGAGCAGGAGCTTTTCGAGGAGGAGATAGTCAGCTTTGCGGCAAACAGCGTGCGGATTTTGGGCGGCGGCTCTTGGACCGATGAAGAGCTTTATCCTTTGATTAAATTTCGGTATTCGGGCCAGGGATTGAGGTTTTTAAAGGATATGGCTCTCACCGAAAAGGACGGCAGGCGGTATTTAGTAAATATGGCTCTCGATCCTAACGGCCTTTGCTATTTTTCCTATGTGAATCAGGATGAGCGGGAGGCAACGGCTGATGAAATGGACCAGGCCCTCGGCAAGCCAAGAGGATTGGGAGAAGTTTCTGTCAGATCCGCTGCCGGCAGACAGTGAAGTGGATCTGTATGAAGAAAAGCCTTCGGGAAGCTATCAGCTGGACGATGGGGAGTTGAAAACGGATAACGCGTTTTATATGTTTTTTATGCGCGGCCAGATGCTGAGTGATCAGATGAGAAAAGAGCAGTATTCCGATTATATAGGGGATAATTTATACACGATCTGGGAACTGGTTCTGAAATCAGAGTTTACCAGCTTGTCGTATGATAACCACATTTACGCCATGTATTCCAATCATGGCGGAACATCCATGGTTTTGATTTACAGCCCGATAGAGGAACGCTTTGTAGGCTTCAGCTTAAAATACTGAAAAGGCTTTCCAGTGAGCGGTTTATGTGCCGGGGATTTTTCCGCGGCCTCTATATTATGCTTTTAAAGAAAGAAATATATCCCGGGCTTAGAGGCGCTGTTTTGCTGTTTGGGCAGAACAGCGTCCGTTTTTTCGACGAAACGGCGCTGGCTGCAAATACATATAAAAACGCGCGGCAAAATTGGGCGGTGAGATGAAAAATTTTAGCAGGGGCGGCTGATTGCCGCCCCTGCCTCGTTTCTCAACGCACCGCTCTCAAGCCGCGCGCGTTTTTACGTTTCCCTTACATTTTTTTGAGGACATTTTGCAAGGCCACCGCATACAATTACCTTAGAAAATGGGTAAGACCATAAAGCTTGGGGGATTTGGTATGAGTCAAGGGAAATGTAAGCCTCCGGATAAGAGGTATCGTCGAAAAAAAGCTGCTGCCTGGTTCCTTAGTAGTTCTTTTTTCTTGGTGTTTTGTTTATCGCCGTGCTGGCGGGCATGAAAAGCGCTCAGTTTTTAGAACCGATCAATACATCCTTTACGCCCCGTGGGGAGTCGTCAAAGGGGATAGAGCAGGAAAGCTATCGGTTCTCCCCGGAGGCTGATGAAAAGAGCTATGGAAAAGGCGAGGAAAATAATGGCTCTGGAATCAATCCGGAGGCAGAAGATGCCAAGCTTCAAAGGACGCAGTCCGCGGTTTCTTCCAGCGATCCTGATCTGAAGAACGATACGGGCGATGACGCAGGGGAGGACGGCGTACTTATAGACGCGCCTTATATCAGCCAGCTGGGAACGTACCCCACCGGATGCGAGTCGGTTTCAGCGGTGATGGCCCTTCAGCATCTGGGAATCGATATTACTGTAGACGAATTTATCGACCGGTATCTGGATTTGGGAACCGAGCCCTGGACTGCGGAGGACGGAACGATGTACGGAGGGGATCCCTGGGAAACCTTCTTAGGAAATCCCAGAGAGGCCAGTGGCTGGGGATGTTATGCTCCCGTAATCGAAAGGGCTATCAAAAAAGCCGTTGATCCGGATCAATTTCAGGTAAGCCTTCTGTTTGGAATCCCCCTGGATGTATTGTGTGAAACCTATCTGCAAAATAATATTCCGGTAATCCTGTGGGCGACCATCGATATGGAATATCCCACTCCAGGCGACTGCTGGCTGATCGAAGGAACAGGAGAGGAGCTGCAGTGGATGCGGCCGGAGCACTGCCTCCTCCTGGTAGGCTATGACCAGGACTATTATTATTTCAACGACCCTACTGCGGAACGGCAGTACCGATATGAAAAAAGCGCCTGTGACTGCCTATCAGGACTGCATTCCCAGGCAGTGGCGGTGTATGAAAAATCGTATCCGCCTTTAAAAACAGCGGAGTAAAGCCTGCTGCTTTTTAGCAGCTTGTTATATATGGCTTGCTGCGTATGAGAAAAAATCTTCTGACAGTCAGTCCACGGGATTTAATATTCGTAAGCATGCCATTCTAAAGCGGCCCTGCGCCTTAAGCATTTTAAGCGCCCCATTGAAAAAGCTCATGGAAATACGGTTCGAAAACCAGCCCGGCGCCCCTTTCGTTTAGCGGGTGAGAGGACCGGCTGGCTCAATATGCTGTGCTGAAAAGAAGGAAATCCGATTATTTTGGATTTCCTTCTTTTTCTAATTTACAGATCATTTTCCAAACAGTTTCCAGGGAAAACAGCAGCTCCTTCTGTTCTCCCTGGGTGAGAATGGGAGATGCTCTTCAATTCCCCGGCAGACCGCCGCCCGAAGCTTGTCCATCTGGGCCTCTCCATAAGCGCTTAAGCAGATGAAAATAAGCCCGGAAAGGGCGGACATAGTCATACAGCCCTCCCGCTTCAGCGCCATCAGGGCGTAAAACTGAAGAGGGCTTATTTTTGCCCGCAGCGCTCCCTCAATCGGGCGGATAATCTGGTTATAAAGCATGGGAATTAATAAAAAAAGCTGTTCGGAAATCATTTTTGAGGAATCCAAGACGCGCCTCCCGGTTACTTGACAAATATTTTTCAGCGTGTTACACTTACTTAGTAAACAAATGATAACTGTTAACTTACAGTTAATATTTTACAGCAAAACCCTGATTTGTCAATGGACGGCTGACATTTTCAGAAAAATTTTTTTATTTCCAGCTTTTTTTTTCTTAGAAAAAGTCTGGTATCATATAAAGATGTAGTAAAGGAAAAGGGGAGATACTCTCTTGAAAATCGGTCTGGACATCGGTTCCACCACCATTAAGTGTGTTGTGCTCAATGATAACGATGAAATCTTACATAAATCCTATGAACGCCACTATTCCCAAATTACGGAAAAAATTCGGGATATTCTTCAATATGTACGGGACAATGTGGTAAAGGGAAAAATCGCCCGGCTGGCAATTTCCGGTTCCGCTGGAATGGGAGTAGCGGAGAACTGCCGCCTGCCCTTTGTGCAGGAGGTGTTCGCCACCCGCGTGGCCGCCAACCGCCTTTTGCCAGGCAGCGACGTCATTATCGAGCTGGGCGGAGAGGATGCCAAAATCCTGTTTTTGACCGGCGGTATGGAGGTGCGGATGAACGGCACCTGCGCCGGAGGTACCGGCGCTTTCATCGATCAGATGGCCACCTTGCTGAACGTAGCTCCCGACGAGATGAACGAGCTTGCCAAAGCCTATGAGAAAACCTATACCATCGCTTCCCGGTGCGGTGTGTTCGCCAAATCGGATATCCAGCCCTTGCTGAACCAGGGTGCCAGGAAGAATGATATCGCTGCCAGTATTTTTTACGCTGTGGTCAACCAGACTATCGCCGGTTTGGCACAGGGGCGGGAGATCAAGGGGAATATCGTATATCTGGGCGGCCCCCTGACCTTCCTTTCCGAGCTGCGGAAAAGCTTTGACGAAACCTTGAAAACCAAGGGCACCTGCCCGGAAAATTCCCTGTACTATGTGGCGCTGGGAGCGGCTTTCTGCGCTGAGGAGGACATTGACCTGGATCAGGCGATCAGCCAGGCGGAGCATTACAGGGCCTCAGGAAACTTTGCGTATAATCCGCCGCTGTTTCAGTCCCGGGAGGACTATGACGCCTTTTTGGAACGCCACAGCCAATGCTCCGTGGAGCGGGGCGATTTTGACGCTTACCAGGGGAAGGTTTATCTCGGCATGGATGCGGGCTCTACCACGGTGAAAACCGTGGTGATGGGGGAGAACGGCGAACTGCTTTATTCCCAGTATCAGCCGAACTCCGGCAACCCGGTGCCGATCATCAAGGAGTTTTTAGAGAAGCTTTACCGGGAGCATCCCGATGTGGAGATCGCTGCAGGAGCGGTGACCGGCTACGGCGAAGAGATCATTAAAAACGCTTTCTGCGTTGATTTCGGCATTGTGGAAACAGTGGCCCATCTCACCGCCGCAAAGCGTTTTATGCCTGACGTTCAGTTTGTCATTGACATCGGCGGACAGGATATCAAGTGCTTTAAGATCCATAACGGCACCATTGATAATATTTTCTTAAACGAGGCTTGTTCCTCTGGGTGCGGCTCTTTTTTACAAACCTTCGCCAATGCCCTGGGCTATTCCATCGAGGAGTTTTCCAAGCTGGGCCTGTTCGCCAAACAGCCGGTGAACCTAGGCTCCAGATGCACTGTGTTTATGAATTCCTCCGTGAAGCAGGCGCAAAAGGATGGCGCTACCATTGAGGACATTTCCGCGGGCCTTTCCCTGAGCGTGGTGAAAAACGCTCTTTATAAGGTGATCCGGGCTTCCTCTCCCGGCGAGCTGGGGCAAAGGATTGTAGTGCAAGGCGGCACCTTTTTAAACGACGCCGTCCTCCGGGCTTTCGAGCAGGAGATGGGGGTTCAGGTGGTGCGCCCGGATATCGCCGGGCTTATGGGGGGCTTATGGCGCGGCGCTGTACGCTCAGAGCAAAAAAGAGAGAAAAAGCACCATTCTTACGGAAGAACAGCTCACGAAATTTACCCATAAAATCAGTGTGGTTACCTGCGGTTTGTGCAGCAACCACTGCCGTCTGACCGTAAATACCTTTGAGGGCGGCAGAAAATATATTGGCGGCAACCGGTGTGAAAAGCCCATTACCAGAAAAACTGCCGGCGAGAGCCTGAATATTTATGAATATAAGCTGAAGCTCCTGGAGGAATACCGTTCCTGCGAGGGACCGAGAGGAACGATTGGAATCCCCATGGGCTTGAATATGTATGAGCTGCTGCCTTTCTGGTACCGTTTCTTTAAGGATCTGGGCTTCGGCGTGAAAACGTCGCCCCTGTCCAATTCAAGCTGTATCTGCGGGGCCAGCATACCATTCCCAGCGATACGGTTTGTTTCCCGGCGAAGCTGATGCACGGCCATGTGCAGACCTTGATTGACGAGGGAGTCAAGACGATCTTCTATCCTTGTATGTCTTATAATTTGGATGAGAAGCTGGGAGATAACCATTACAACTGTCCGGTGGTGGCTTATTATCCCGAGGTTATCGCCGCCAATGTGGGGGATGCAGCAAAAATCACACTGATCCACGATTACCTGGGCCTGCACCGGAAGCGGGATTTTCCAGTGAAAGCCCACGCCATGCTCAATCAATATTTCGACGGCATCACCTTGAAAGAGGTCAAAAAAGCGGCGAAAGCCGCCTATGAGGAATATTACGGGTATTTTGAAAAGGTCCGGGCCAGAGGCGAGGAGATTCTGGAGACCGCTGAAAAGCAGGGAAGAGAGATCATCGTTTTGGCCGGCCGGCCCTACCATGTAGACCCGGAGATCAACCACGGTATTGATAAGCTGATCGCCAGCTATGGCGTAGCTATTATATCTGAGGATGTCATCAGCTCCAGAGTGAAGAAATTCCATACGGGGGTTCTGAATCAGTGGACATATCATTCCCGGCTTTACGCCGCAGCCCATTATCTGAAGGATCAGCCCCATATGAATCTAGTGCAGCTGGTATCCTTTGGATGCGGCGTGGACGCGATCACCACCGACGAGGTTCGGGATATCCTGGAATCTGAGGGGAAAATCTACACCCAGATTAAAATTGACGAGATCACCAATCTGGGCGCGGTAAAAATCCGGCTGAGAAGCCTGTTCGCCGCCCTGGATCAGGAATAATCATTCAAGCCGGCGCGGATTTCTATACCAATCGTCAACGCCCGGCCGGCGGCGTTAAAGGAGATCATTATGGCAAAATTACAGTATGACAAAACCGGGCGCCTGCTGTTCACTAAGGAAATGAAAAAGGAATATACGATTTTGTTTCCCATGATGGCGCCGATCCATTTTAACATCATCAAGGATGTGTTTACTCACTACGGTTACAAGGCGGTGCTTTTGGAGACTACCGGCCCACAGATCGCCCAGACTGGTCTGAAATACGTACATAACGATACCTGCTATCCGGCAATTCTGGTCATCGGGCAGATGATCGATGCGCTGAATTCCGGCAAGTACGATTTGAACCACACTGCCCTGATGATCACCCAGACCGGTGGAGGCTGCCGGGCGTCCAATTACATCCATCTTCTGCGGAAGGCATTGAAAAAGGCCGGCTATGAAAAGGTGCCTGTGATCAGCCTGAATATTTCGGGCCTGGAGAAAAACAGCGGCTTTCATATTACTCTGCCTATGATCCGCCGGGTGGTGGCGGCTGTGGTTTACGGCGACGAGCTGATGCTGCTGCGAAACCAGTGCAAGCCTTATGAAATCATCGCCGGGGAAAGCGACCGGCTGGTGTCCAGATGGAGCCAGCAGCTGGCGAAGGAACTAAATTCCGGGAGCGGCTACAGCGCAAAGGACCTGGAAAGAAATATGAATAAAATCGTGGATGATTTTGCAAAGCTGAACCTGAACCATACCAAGAAGAAGGTTAAGGTCGGCGTGGTGGGGGAGATTTACGTTAAATACGCCCCGCTGGGCAATAACTGCCTGGAGGAGTTTTTGGAATCCCAGGACTGCGAGGTCTGCCTGCCGGGCATTTTAGGCTTCGCCATGTTTAAGGTGGATAACCGCCTGGAGGATATCAAGCTTTATGGAGGAAACCCGCTGAAGTACGCGGCGGTTAGCGCCCTAATGAAATACTGCACCAAGATCGAGTCAATTCTGATCGCGGCGGTCAAACGCCAGCCTAAATTTTTGCCGCCGAGCCCCTACGCCCATACCAAAGAGCTGGTAAAAGGTGTAATCGGTTACGGCGATAAAATGGGTGAGGGCTGGCTTTTAACGGCGGAGATGCTGGAGCTTGCGGAATCCGGCTATGAAAACATCGTCTGCACCCAGCCTTTCGGTTGCCTTCCTAACCACATTTGCGGCAAAGGTATGATCCGTAAGATAAAGGAGCGAAATCCCAAGGCAAATATTGTGGCCATCGATTACGACCCTGGCGCCACCCGGGTAAACCAGGAGAACCGAATTAAGCTGATGCTGTCGGTAGCCCGTGAAAACCTCCAGCAGGCGGAAACGGTGCCGGATCAGAAGCCGGCCGATGCCGGGAAAGCCGTATCAGTGAAATAACTGGAATCTGGAGGATATCAAGCTTTCTTTGCCGCGCTCAGTCAATTCAAAGGAAATAGAGAAAGAACAAGCCTGTTTTTGAAGCGCTTCGTTTGTTATTCAGTAAATCTTACTGAATAACAAACGGGGCGCTTAGTTGTGCAAAAAGGAAAAGCAAATCAGATTACACGCCGGAATTTAAGAAGACGGCAATGGAAACTATGCGGCTGACGTTCCCTGCTAAATCGCCTGCTGGTAAGATATCGGCCGGGGATAGGAAACCCTGTGTTTGACCGCTTTGCATTTGAAATTGTGCCCCCTGGCAAAAGTTTGAGAAAAATTCTTTCTTCTTTCAAATTTCTACAATGGTTTCTGTAAGATTCAGTTGTATTTCCCCGGTAAGTTTATTATAATGGATTCTGTAGGAATGAAAGCGAGTGAGGAAAAGTATGAAAATCGGATTTGACAATGATCTATACTTAAAGATGCAGTCCAGTCACATTTTAGAGAGAATCAACCAGTTTGACAATAAGCTTTACCTGGAGCTGGGCGGTAAGCTGTTTGACGATTACCACGCCAGCCGGTGCTTTGCCGGGCTTTCAGCCGGACAGTAAGGTGCGAATGCTTCTCCAGTTAAAGGATCAAGCGGAAATCGTTATCGTCATCAACGCAGCCGACATTGAAAAAAGTAAGGTTCGTGGCGATCTGGGGATCACTTATGACGCGGATGTATTCCGTCTGATTGATGCGTTTCGCGGGATCGGATTGTATGTAGGCAGCGTGGTGATCGCGCAATACTCGGGACAAGCCGCAGCGGAGGCCTTTAAGAACCGCCTTCAGCTTCTCGGCGTACCGGTTTATCTCCACTATCCCATCGCCGGATATCCCGCCAATATTCCTCTGATCGTCAGCGACGAGGGATACGGTAAAAACGAGTATATTGAAACCACCCGTCCGCTGGTGATTGTGACGGCGCCCGGGCCGGGCAGCGGAAAGATGGCTACCTGTTTATCTCAGCTGTATCATGAGCATAAGCGGGGAATCAAGGCCGGCTATGCAAAATTTGAGACGTTTCCTATTTGGAATTTACCTCTGAAGCATCCGGTCAATCTGGCCTACGAGGCCGCTACAGCGGATTTAAATGATGTCAATATGATCGATCCCTTTCATTTGGAGGCCTATGGAACCACGGCGGTAAACTATAACCGGGATGTAGAAATATTTCCTGTGCTTAACGCTACCTTTGAGTGTATTTTTGGGGAAAGCCCTTATAAATCTCCCACAGATATGGGCGTAAATATGGCGGGAAAAATGCATTGTGGATGACGAGGCCTGTAAGGAAGCCTCCTGTCAGGAGATCATCCGCCGGTATTATTATACCCAGCGCGACGCTGAAGCAAGGACGGCTGGATGAGGAAGCCGTCATGAAGGTGGAACTCTTGATGAGCAAGGCGGGAGTCAGCGTGAAAGACAGAGCTTGCGTGTCGCCGGCTCTGGAACGGGCTGAACGGGATAAGCTGCCCGCAGCGGCGATCCAGCTGCCGGATGGACAGGTGATCACTGGTGGGACCTCCTCTTTGCTGGGGGCTTCCGCCGCAATGCTGCTGAATGCGCTGAAGAGACTGGGCGGGATCGGCCACGATATACTGCTGATCTCCCCAATCGTCATTGAGCCGATCCAAAATTTGAAAATCAAACATTTGGGGAACAATAATCCCAGACTCCATACTGATGAAATTTTGATCGCTCTTTCCATCAGCGCCGCTACCAACCCTACCGCGGCTCTGGCTTTAAAGCAGCTTTCCAAGCTGAAGGGCTGTGAGGCTCATTCCTCAGTGATTTTGTCCCAGGTGGGATGAGACGACTTTCCGAAAGTTGGGAGTCAATTTGACGACCGAGCCTGTGTACCAGTCGAAAAAGCTGTACCACAAATAAAAAGCATAAGGATTTTCATTTTCAAAAAGCCCGTTCCTTTAGGAACGGGCTTTTTATTTATATAGAATCTAAATTTAGAAAAAACTTTTTATTTCTCTTAGTACCTGTATCAAGTCGCGCATAAACAGCGTATTGATGAATTTGTGCTGGTTATGCCGCCATGCTTATAAAAACATGAAAGGGAATTATTCTCCGCAGACAGTCTCGTCCAAGGTAATTCTGGGGGAATCCTGAACCGGAGCTATGACGAGAGCTTTCATGGTGTCGCCCTCGGCTACCGCGACAAAATGGCCCTTGCCAGGGTCGATGCTCAGCTCTGTGCCGGCGGGAATCCGGACAATCTGGGCGGATTCCATGACCGCTTTGCCAGCCTTGATATCCACAAACAGCATTAGAGCGGGACCCTCTAAGAAATAAAAGAGTTCGGCATCCTCATGATACTCGATCTCGTTGAAGGTTGGTGTATGGTGCCAGCCCTCCAACAGGCCGCAAGCAATCCTCGTAGACTTGAAATCTACTGCCATGGGAAATGCGGTCCACTCAAAAAAGGTTTCCTTATAAGATCCCAGCGACTTGGTGCAAAGGGTCTTTACGCCGTTGATGGTTACATCCTTTAGATCCTGAATTTTTACATTCATGAGAAAAACCTCCTGCTTTTTCTTTTATTATAGCATTCCAAAAACAGGAAAGTAAAGAGAGCGAAAACAATTTTATGGAAGAAATTTATTCCGACGCAGAAAGTCGGAGAAGGCGTCGGGCGTAGAAAACTGATAGCCGTGAATCCCGCATGTCTGAGCGCCCTGGATGTTATCCTTCAGATCATCTATAAACAGGCAGGCCTCCGGCTGAAGGCCTTGTTCCTCCAGCACTCTTTGGTATATTTTAGGATCAGGCTTGATCAGGCGCATACTGGCGGAGATATGGACAGAGTCCATCATCTTCATCACCGGAAAACGGTTTTGATATTGATAAAAGCGCAGTGAAGCGTTGGAAAGCAGGTGCAGGCCGTAGCCCTGGGCTTTCAACTGGGATACCAGCTCCAGCATACCGGGAATTGGGAGAAGAGTTTCATCCCACCGCTCCATTACAGCTTGAATCTTCTCCTGATGCTGAGGCGCCTGGCGCACCATAGTTTTTACTGCATCCTCCTGGGAAACGGCGCCTTTGTCCAGTTCAATCCACAGGGGAGAAAACACAGTGGCGGCCATAATTTCAGGAATAGCTTCCCAATCGCCGACAATTTCCTCCATAATACGGAAGGGGTTGTAATCGATTAAGACGTTTCCCATATCAAAAATAAAAGTATTAATACCGTTCACAATAGCGCCTCCTTTTTGAAACCGGCTGATCAGGTCAGGAATTCCTTGCTCAAAATTTACGCCGTACCGCTCATCCGTGCCGTCGCGGACGGTACGGGCAATGGTGTCGCTGACAAAATCCGCGGCGATTTGAGCGCAGCGGCCGATTTCCAGGCCTTTCATTTTGGCGGCCACAAAGACACTGGCGAACAGGTCGCCGGTACCGTGATAATGTCGGGCGACTTTTTGAGAAAACGCAAAAAGCCGGCTCGTCTCCCGGGCCGGCCAGACAGGCGGCGCCGGTTTGCTCCGGGGAAAAACCAATTCCGGTGAGCACCACGCCGCACTGGAAACGGGCGGCAAGGTCCTGCGCCAGCCGTGCTACGGCCTCCCGGGTTCGGTACCGCTCCGAGCGGTAAGGCTCATTCAATAAAAGACATGCCTCCGTAAGATTGGGCAGTATAAAATCTGCTTTATGGCAGAGCAGCTGGGTACCGCGGGCCATGTCGGAGGAATAGGTTTGATAAAGCTTTCCGTTGTCCGCCATACAGGGATCTACAAAAATCAAGGTGTCCCGGCCTGAAAGCAGTCGAAAATTTCCGACACCTTGGAAATCTGCTCCAAGGATCCTAGAAAACCGCTGTAAATGCCGTCGAAACGGAGCTTCAGTTCACTCCATTGGCGGGCGGCGGGCAGCAGATCAGAGGTAAGATCCCGATGAGTAAAGCCGGGCAGACCGCCGGTATGGGAGGATAGAAAAGCCGTGGGCAGAGGACAGGCTTCCAGCCCGCAGGCGGAAAGAATAGGCAGGATAATAGTCAAAGAGCACTTTCCAAATCCGGAAAGGTCGTGGATCGCGGCGATTCGTTTGTTCATAGCGTTACTTTCCATTTACTGCGCCGATAAACCGGAGAAACGCTTTGCGGCCAGTTTCATCGGTTTTATACACGCCGGAATTCTCTAAAATAGCGGAGAATACCCGGCCTACTTGATCCTGCACAAAGGCGTGGGCAGCCTGCCCGCCGGAATAGGCCTTCCTTAGTTCCCGATACCAGTCGTAATGAGGCGCCATGGCGGCCTCAGAGAAAATGCGGTCTGCTTTTTCAGGTGCGGTTAAAGCCTCCTCAACTAGGGCAAGCTCGGATTTTAGGCGGGCCGGAAGAACCGCCAGACCCATAACCTCAATCAGTCCGATATTTTCTTTTTTTAAATGGTGGTATTCGGCGTGAGGATGGAAAATGCCCAGAGGATGCTCCGGGCTGGTACGGTTGTTCCGCAGAACAAGATCCAGCTCGAACTGATTGCCCCGCCTGCGGGCAATGGGGGTAATGGTATTGTGGGGCGTCTCGCCGGTAAAGGCTCTGATTTCCACTGAGGAATCCGAATAGGAACGCCAGTGAAAGAGAATTTTATCCGCCAGATCGATGAGTACGCTTTGATCCACAGAGGAAAGCCGGATGACAGATAAGGGCCATTTGACGATAGAGGCATCCACCTGGGGATAACCATCAAAGGAGATGGATTTCTCTGCCGGCGCTTTGGCCATAGGAAGCTCGTAACACCCTCCCTGGAAATGGTCGTGGGAAAGAATCGAGCCCCCACGATGGGCAGGTCGGCGTTAGACCCGATAAAGTAGTGGGGAAGCTTTTCCACAAACGCCAGAAGGCGGGCGAATGTTTTGCGCTCTATTTTCATAGGGACATGTTTTCCATTTAATAAAATGCAATGCTCGTTATAATAGACATAGGGGGAATACTGAAAATACCAGGTTTCACCGCAAAGATCCATTGGGATCACACGGTGGTTGCCTCTGGGAGGCTGGGATACGCTTCCGGCGTAGCCCTCGGTTTCCCGGCACAAAAGGCACTTGGGATAGGAGGTGCTTTTCATATTTCTGGCGGCGGCGATTGCTTTAGGATCCTTTTCAGGCTTGGACAGGTTGATGGTGATATCCATTGGACCGTAGGGCGTCTGTGCCGTCCATTTTTCATCTTTTTTTACCCGGTCCGTGCGGATGTAATTGGAATTCTGGCTGAGCCGGTAGAAATAATCGGTGGCGACCTTTTTGTTGATGTGAAAAAGGGAGCGAAACTGATAGATCACCTCAGAAGGGCGAGGCATCAGACAAGCCATGATTTCCGTATCCAGCAGATCCCGGTAAACGGAAGAATTACTCTCCAGAAGTCCGTTTTCCGCCGCCCAATCTATGATACGGTTTAAAATCGGCTGAGGGCTTGCCAGGTTTTCCTCCGGAACAGCCGCCTGGGTGTAGTCGTTTAATTTCAGCAGGGCCAGTATCCGGTTGACGGCGAACACGGCGTCCTCCTGATGAAGAAGCCCCTTTTTACGCCGTATTGCACCAGCCTTGCGATTTCCAGATTAATATCGGTCATTTTTATTACTCCTAAAATTTTTCAGCGATTTCCGAAGCTGTTTTATAGATGCTTTTTGGAGGAACCACGCCCCGCACCATAGATAAGGGATAAATATTGCTGTTGGGACATATGACGCTTCCGGGGTTCAGAACAGAGTTGCAGCCAACCTCCACGCAATCCCCTAAAATAGCGCCGAACTTTTTCAGCCCAGTGGTAATTTTTTTCTCCTTGATACTTGACCGTTACCAGGGTCTTGTCGGATTTTACATTGAGGTAATAGAGCCCGCGCCCATATGGGAGCGGTAGCCTAGAATAGAATCTCCCACATAGTTATAGTGCGGTACCTGAACGTTATTAAACAGGATGACATTTTTCAGCTCCGTGGAGTTGCCTACTACGGCGCTATCCCCTACTAAGGCGCTGCCTCGTATGAATGCGCCGTGCCGGACCTCAGTGTTTTTACCGATGATAACCGGCCCGTTGAGATACGCGGTAGGAAAAATAACGGCGGACTTGGCCGCCCAAACATTTTCCTTGATCTCCTCGTATTCATCCTTAGGCGCGAAGGGCCCAGGGCCAGAATAAATTCCTTAATATGCGGAAGAGCTTCCCAGGGATACTGAAAACGGTTCAGCAGCGTTTCCGCCTGGGTTTGAGATAAATCAAAAAGCTTTGCAACGGTTAATTGTGAATACATGAAATACCTCACACAGCTAAAATGTATGATGACGGGAACCTAAAGCTATTATATTTTTTATTCTGCTAAGGTCAAGGAAAGGATAAAAAAGTACAGCTATTCACATCATTTTTCCATAAGACTCGGAAGTTTTGGGTATGGACGAATAAGGCAAACACTAGTATAATAAAAAATGATTTTTACTTTATTCGCCGCGGCGCTGTCATAGCGCCTTCTTGGCAGGAGCCGGCCGCTCATTTTTTAGCGCTTGGCAACGTTATTAGAAACCAGCTGCGCTTTGATCATCTTTTTCATAGTCAGGCGAAGACTGGCTGCATCCCGACAAAGAAACGGAGAAATTTTATGAAAATCGTAGTTTTAGATGGAGAAACCACCAATCCCGGCGATTTAAGCTGGGAGCGCCTCGAAAAGCTAGGAGAGCTAACCGTCTATGCCAGAACAAAGCCGGAGGAGCTTTATGAGCGGGCAAAGGAGGCGGAGCTTCTGATTACGAATAAAACGGTTTTAAGCGGAAAGATGATTCGAAGCTTAAAAAACCTGAAATATATCGGCACTCTTTCTACGGGCTTTAATGTAGTCGATATTCACGCCGCCAGGGAATTAGGCATTCCAGTCTGCAACGTGCCCTCTTATTGTACCAACGCAGTGGCTCAAATGACGTTTTCTCTGTTGTTTGCCCTCACTAATCATGTGGCGCTCCACAATCATTCCGTACACCAGGGCGATTGGGAGAATAGCACGGATTTTTGTTATTGGAAAGCGCCTTTGGTGGAATTGGAATCCAAAAATTTTGGAGTGTACGGGTTTGGCAGCATCGGCCGGACTGTAGCAAAAATAGCGGCGGACCTGGGAATGAACGTATTGGTTTACAGCAGGACAAAAAAAGACATGCCTTCAGGTTACCGGTGGGTGCCTCAGGAGGAGCTGTTCCGGGAAAGCGACGTGCTTTCCTCCACTGTCCCTTAACGCCGGAAACCACAGGGCTTGTCAACCGAAAAACCTTGTCGCTGATGAAGCCTACCGCTTACCTGATTAATACCTCGCGAGGGCAGGTGATCCGTGAGCAGGATCTGGCGGAGGCCTTAAACGGCGGAAGGCTTGCGGGAGCAGCGATGGACGTGCTGTGCGAGGAACCGCCGAAAAAGGGAAACCCTCTGACCCATTGCGAGAAATGCGTCATTACGCCTCATATTTCTTGGGCCGCGAAAGAAAGCAGGGACAGGCTCCTTCATACAGTATGCGACAATGTGGAAGCGTTTTTAAAGGGAACGCCTCAAAACCAAGTGAATTGACAGGATAATTTCCCCGCAAAAAAACAGGAACCCGTCGCCGGGCTCCTGTCTTTAAGGGAGGAGTATTATGAAAAACGCGTTCTTGAACTCGGAGTAAGCTGAGTTATTTTCTGATTTCAGTATAAGGCGAAAAAAAGAGCGCTGTCAACGGGTTTTGACCAGGGTTAACCGTGTTTTAATATCTTTTTACAACTTGTTGACAACTACAAGACGAAACGGAGATAAATAAAAAACAGTTTAGTAAAGGAGATAAAGTTATGATTGTTATCGGAGAAAAATTGAACAGTTCCATCCCGTCGGTCTATGCCGCGATTGAGAAAAAAAAAGGACAGCCGGTTTGTGTCTGATTTGGCGGTAAAACAGGAGGAGGCGGGAGCTCATTTTTTAGATATCAATGCTGGAATGTTTGTGGAAGCAGAAGAGGAGAACCTGCGCTGGCTGATGAACACGGTACAGGCGGTTTCCAAGCTTCCTTTGGTCATTGATACTCCGGATCCCAGCGTGGCCCTGGCTTTGGCTAAAGAGTACCGGGGAGAAAAGCCTGTTATCAATTCCGTGACTCTGGAAGAGAATCGTTTTGCTCCCATGGTAGAAGCGGCAAAAACCTGCGGAGCGGCGATGGTAGCGTTATGCATGGATGACTCCGGCGTTCCGGATGGTGTGGAGAGAAGAATTGAGCTTGCCAATATTCTTACGGAAAAGCTTAGAAGGGAAGGCTTCGAGCCCGAAGATATCTATCTGGATCCGATGGTTCGGCCTGTGGGGTCCGGTGAAGGGCTATGGCCTGGAGGCGGTTCGGGCTATTCAGGGAATCAGAAGCAATCTGCCGGATGTCCATATCGTCTGCGGGCTTTCCAATAGTTCCTTCGGACTTCCCAATCGGGCTCTCATTAACCGCACCTTTTTGACCGCGGCGATGACTGCCGGATTGGACGCCGCGATTATGGATCCGATGAACCGGGAGCTGGTAGCTACAATGTATGCGGCACAGGCCGTGCTCGGCGTAGATGATTACTGTATCGAGTATTTGGGGGCGTACCGGGATGGTCTCCTTTAACAGCGGAAAAAGCGAAACCCCAAAAGCGGGATAAGGACTAGTCCTTATCCCGCTTTGTTTTGCCTAGTCCCGCTTTTAAAAGATAGGTATGCTGTATAGGACGCCGGCAGCGGGGTTAGAATACTAAATGCTACAAATATGCTGGTTGCCCAGCAAATCGTCTGAAACCTTAAAAGAGGGCTTTGTCCTTTAATAGAACGGCATAGGATAAAAATGATCTGTTAATTGAATGGAAAATCCGGTAACCATTATGGAATCCCAGCCCTTATCTCTGCGATAGATTCTACTGAGATCTACCAGCTTCTAGTGAGGCCGCTGTTGAAAGCCGGTCTTTGCAGGGATAATCAATTACCATAAATTCCCTGAAGGCAATCTGGTTTTGACAGAAAAAAGCCATGCTATCATGAATAGTATGCTTCTGTACAAAAATCAAAAAGGGGGATTTCATATGAGGATAGACCTTATTGTATCAGACCAGGTTTATTTTTTTTACCGGTCCATTGGCGTTATGACGAACCGTACGGCGGAAGAAACAATTACCGATATGCTGGTGAAGTTCAGCGAAGTATTGCTTCGGCCGGGGGACGATGAAGAAAAGCTGTAACGGAGGATTGAACATGAGGACGATCACGATCAGTCTGCCGCCTGAAGCCTATGCGTCTTATCAGGAGCTTTCCCAAGCGACAGGCGAAACACCAGAAGAAGCCATGAGCCGCCTATTGGAAGAATTTTTGCGGCTGACGGCCGGATTATATCAAGAGTAGAAGAAAGAAAAGAGCTGGAAAGCGCTTTATAATCACATGCGGCTGAGAGAAGTTTTGCAGACAGCATCGTTTTGCGAAAACTATTTTATAGACTCAAAAAGAGAAAAAAGCAAAGAATTATGAATCCTGGCGAAGAGAAGCATAAGAGTTGGTCCGCTGGCTTTCAGCAACCGTCCGCCAGGCCATTTTTGGATGTCCGATTCTGACCTTTCCGGCCGTGAAGCCATAGGTACGCTAGCAGATGAAGCAATAGTATGGCTGTGGCGGCAGGCTTAAACTTTCCGGCTTTTCAAAGCTTCAAAATAGAAAAGCAGCACTCCAACAGCAATATTGGTCGGAGTGCTGCTTTAGCTTTGCTTAAAACTGCCGAGCGTCTTTCTGATAAAATACGGTAGAAATCTCAAAACGGCAATTGCGGCTCAAAATAGAGCGGCCCTGTTTTTGGAATGCTGCTGCGTTTTGGCTTTTGTTCTTCAATAAGGCTGAAGGATTGTTTTTTCCGCCCCTTATAAGATCTGGGTACCTCCAACAGGACGGATAGAAAGCAGGTGGCAGGAACCCTCTCCCAAGACAGCGTCCATTTTTTCGCGGAAGGTTTCCACGTAATCCATAGGGACAAAGGTCTGGACCGTACCAGCAAAGCCGCCTCCATGGACTCTCCAGGCTCCTCCGCGGCTCTTGAGGGCCGCTCGCACAATGCCAAGGTGACGGATACCCCTTGTTCCCCAGGGTAAGAGGTGGAAAATACATTTTGCAAATATTGATAAGAGGAGGCTCCGGATTCAATTACTAACGTCTTGAATAAATCAAAATCTCCGGCCCTTAGAGCCTCCACCTGACGAAGCACCCGCTGATTGTCTCCGTAGAAATGGATCGCCCGCAGGACAGCCCGGTCGCCTACCAGCTTACGGAGCTGGGGAAGCCTATCGTAAAACTCGGCTTCCGGAACCTGGCGCAGCACCTCTTTCCCAAAGCAGGCGGCCACGCTTTTCATTTCCTCGGGAATAGCGGCGTAGTCGGGCGTTAAGTTGGCATGGCTTCCGTGGGTATCAATGATGCAAAGAGTGTAGCCGCAGTGGGCAAAATCAAAATCGATCCTTTCCACCCTTGGAGCTTCCCTGTTTTCAAAATCGATGGTGATAAAGCCGCCGATGGAGCTGGCGGATTGATCCATCAAGCCGGAGGGCTTTCCAAAATAGACGTTCTCTGTGTATTGGCTGATCTGGGCAATGCTTAAGGAAGTTTCCTTGCCGCCGCAGAATAAGGCGTTCATGGCGGTGCCCAGAAGGACCTCAAAGGAAGCGGATGAGGAAAGGCCTGAGCCCTGAAGTACATTGGAGGTGGTGTAAGCGTCAAAGCCGCCGGTAGAGTAGCCTAGCTGGCGGAACCGGGAACACATGCCGCGGATTAACGCGGCGGAGGTGTTTTTTTTCCTGTTCCACAACCTCCAAAGAGGAAATATCCACGGTATCCTGGGGATACCCCTCGGATTTTACCCGGATCAGATTGCTGTCATTTTCGGATACGACCGCGACCACATCTAAATTCACACTGGCGGCCAACACCCTGCCCAGCTGATGGTCGGTGTGGTTTCCGCCGATTTCCGTTCTTCCGGGAGCGCTGAAAATAGAGATTTCCCGGCTGACGCCGAACAGCTCCTCAAATTTTTCAATGGCGTTAATCAGCCTTTCCCGGTGGAGCACGGCTTCTTCTATGGGGCAGGCATACAAGTAAGCGAGTTTTCATCTAAATCGCCGTTCATGAGCATAATTTTTGCACTGACGGTATTCATAGCGGGAATCCTCCTAAAAGCTCAAATCTGTTTTCTTTCAGTGTACCCCAGAGGCGGCCTTTCGTCTATCGCCGTTTGTACCATTTTTTTTGTGTTTTTGTCTCATTTTTCTGGTTTTAGGTTTGAGAGGGGGGAAGCCTGGCGAACTGTTTTCCAGCTGACGGTTTCCGAGGAACGATAGATGAGCAAGGAGCTTGCGAAAGCGTACGAGCCCCGAGAGGTTGAGGATCGGATTTATGACTTTTGGCTGCAAGGCGGCTACTTTCATGCGGAGGTAGATCCGGAGAAAAAGCCCTACACCATCGTGATTCCCCCTCCGAATATTACGGGACAGCTCCATATGGGACATGCCTTAGATGAAACGATTCAGGATATTTTGATCCGCTTCAAGCGGATGCAGGGCTATTCCGCCCTTTGGCTGCCGGGCACTGACCACGCCTCCATCGCTACGGAAGCAAAAATCGTGGAGGCTATGAAAAAAAGAGGGCCTGACCAAGGAGGATGTGGGCCGTGAGGGCTTTTTGGAAAGAGCCTGGGACTGGAAGGCGAAATTCGGCGGCAGAATTGTGGAACAGCTGAAAAAGCTGGGCTCCTCCTGTGACTGGGAGCGGGAACGGTTTACTTTGGACGAGGGCTGCAGCGAGGCGGTTAAGGAAGTGTTTGTGCGCTTATACGAAAAAGGCCTGATTTACCGTGGAGAGCGGATCATTAATTGGTGCCCTCACTGCAAAACCTCCATTTCCGACGCGGAGGTGGAGTTTGACGAGCATGACGGCAATTTCTGGCACCTGCGCTATCCTCTGACCGACGGAACCGGCGAGCTGCGCCTGGCCACCACCCGCCCGGAGACTCTGCTGGGCGATACCGCGGTAGCGGTGCATCCGGATGACGAGCGCTACAAGGCGTATGTGGGCAAAACCGTGACTCTGCCCCTGGTGGGACGGGAGATTCCCGTGGTTGCCGACGAATACGTGGAAATGGACTTCGGAACCGGCGTGGTAAAGATCACCCCTGCCCATGACCCCAACGACTTTGAAGTGGGCCTGCGGCATAACCTGCCTGTAATCAATGTGATGGACGAAGGCGCCGTGATTAATGAAAACGGCGGCAAATACCAGGGAATGACCAGGGAAGAGGCCAGAAAGGCCATCGTCAAGGATTTGGACGAGGGCGGCTACCTGGTGAAGGTTGAGCCGATCAAGCATAACGTCGGCTCCTGCTACCGCTGCGGCACCGTGGTAGAGCCCCGGGTCAGCAAGCAGTGGTTTGTGAAAATGGAGCCCTTGGCCAAGCCCGCCATCGACGTGGTGCGGGAAGAAAAGATCCGCCTGATTCCGGAGCGGATGGAAAAGATTTATTACAACTGGATGGAAAATATTAAGGACTGGTGCATTTCCCGCCAGCTCTGGTGGGGCCACCGGATTCCCGCCTGGTACTGCGAGGACTGCGGCGAAACCATCGTGGCAAAGGAAACGCCGGAGAAGTGTCCCCTTGTGGCCTTTCTCTACCCTAGGCTGGCCGGAAAAGACCCCGGAGCTTTCCTATTTCTATCCGACCGACACCCTGGTGACAGGCTATGATATTATTTTCTTCTGGGTAGCCCGCATGATTTTCTCCGGCCTGGAGCACATGGGGGATATCCCCTTTAAAACGGTGTTCTTCCACGGGCTGGTGAGGGATGCCCAGGGCCGGAAGATGAGCAAATCCCTGGGCAACGGCATCGATCCCATCGAGGTCATCGAGAAGTACGGCGCGGATGCCCTCCGGTTTACCCTGGTGACTGGAAACAGCCCCGGAAACGATATGCGCTTTACCGAGGAGAAGCTGGAATCCAGCCGGAACTTCGCCAATAAGATCTGGAACGCCGCCCGGTTTATCCATATGAATATCGACGGCTTTGACGTGAAAAACGAACTGCCGGAGTCTTTGACCCTGGAGGACCAGTGGATTGTCAGCGCCTTGAATACCGTCACCAAGGAAGTAACGGAGAACCTGGAAAAATATGAGCTGGGCATCGCGGTGCAGAAGCTTTACGACTTCATTTGGGACCAATTCTGCGACTGGTACATTGAACTGGCCAAAACCAGGCTGATGGCTAAGGATGAAACCTCTGTGGGGGCCCGCCAGGTGCTGGTATGGACCTTTACCAGCATTTTAAAGCTGATGCATCCTTTTATGCCATATATTACGGAGGAAATTTGGCAGACCATGCCTCACGAGGGGGAAGCCCTGATGGCGGCGGATTATCCCAAGTATAACGAGAAGTACGCTTATCCCCAGGCAGAGGCGGAAATGCACCGCATTATGGAGGCGATCCGCGCTATCCGAAATCGGAGGGCGGAAATGAACGTGCCGCCATCCAGAAGGGCCAAGGTGTATGTGGCCTCCTCCTTTGAAGAGACCTTCCGTAAGGGTGCCCAGTTTGTAGCGCGCCTGGCCTACGCCAGCGAGGTTGAAGTCGGAGAGGCCTTTTCTATCCCGGGAGCAGTGACCATTGTTACCGCCGACGCCAAGGTGTACATCCCGATGGATGAGCTGGTGGACAAGGAGGCGGAGCTGAAGCGGCTGAACAAGGAATTGGAAACCGCTCAGAAGCAGCTGGATCAGGTAAACGCAAAGCTGAATAATCCGGGCTTTACTGGAAAAGCTCCTGCCAACGTGGTGGAGGGTGCCCGCCAAAACGCTCAAAAGCTGGAGGATAAGATTAAAATGATCGCATCCAGCATTGAGGCTCTGAACGGATAAATAACCAAAGCACGAAAGGTTCAGGCGCCCTAGCCGGCAGCCTGAACCTTTCGTGTTCATGAGTCTCAGCCCCCATACGCTAGCGCAGTGGGAGAAGCCTGTGGTATACCCCGGTGTGCTTTTCGTCCAACTCCATATCCCGGTGGAAATGGCCGAAATACCAGTGCTTATACCGGATTTTTTCTTCTATCTCCTGTAAAAACAGGTTTAGCGGATATTCCCCCTCTACATCTCGCAGCTGAGTGACTAGGGAGTAGGGTGCGGTATGGGTAAGAATATAATCCACCTTGCGGCGGGCTTTCTCCAGATTCCGCCAGGCCGCCCGGTATTCTCGTGTACTAGGCATTTCCTCAGGCCACCAGGTGCCGTCCTTTTTCCCGGAGCTCCTTATATTTGGAGCAGGCGCCGCCCATGACGAAGAACGACCGGCGGTTCAGCGTATAGATCTGCCCGCGCATCAGGTGGATTACGCTGTCGGTAAGCCGGTGCGCGCTGCCGCCGTTCCACACGGTTATGGTTTGGGAGTTCAGCTTTCCGTAATTCTCCCAGTTGCCATCCAGAAATAGTGTGGTGAAATTTCTCTGGGAAAGCCACTGGAGCATATCTTTTTGCTCGTTGCTTTTGGCGGACCAAATATCTCCAAAATCCCCGCAGATAATTACATAGTCTTTTTTGGTCATGTGCTTCTCTTTGTGGGAAATTGGTTTCGTTCAGCTTATCCATACCTGTGGGACAATGAGTGTCTCCGGTAATATAAATCACAGGCCTCAGCCTCCTTCTGGCCCGCAGGGCGCAGGCTATTTAAAATTTAGTATACCACAGCTTTGCAAAATTCTCAAAAAGAAAAAGGTGCTTTATGACGTATCGTGACGCAGTCTATAAAATTAATTCTCTTTTGCGGTTTGGTATGAAGCCGGGACTGGAACGGATTCAGGCTCTGCTGGACCGTATGGGGAATCCGCAAAAGCAGTTAAAATTTGTTCATGTGGCAGGAACTAACGGCAAGGGCTCCGCCTGCGCCTTGCTTTCCTCCGTGCTGAGAGAGGCCGGCTACCGGACCGGCTTGTTTACCTCCCCTTATATCACGGATTTTCGAGAGAGGTTCCAGATCAACGGGGAAGAGATTCCCGAGGAAACGTTGGCGCGTATTCTTGGCCGTCTGATGCCGATGGTAGAGGAAATGGCGGAGCGGGGAGAGGTTATCACGGAATTCGAGCTGATCACAGCGCTGGCGTTTCAGTGGTTTTATGAGGAAAAATGTGATGTCGTTGTGCTGGAAGTGGGGCTGGGCGGACGCTTTGACGCCACCAACGTCATCGATACTCCCTTGGCGGCGGTCATCATGTCTATTTCTCTGGACCATACCGCTATTTTGGGGGATACTGTGGAGCAAATCGCCTTTGAGAAATGCGGTATTGTGAAGGAGGGCGGCGATGTAGTGCTGTACCCAGACCAGGAGGAAGGGGTGTACGGCGTGGTGGCCCATGCGGTGCAGAACCACAACGGCCGGCTGGTTCTGCCGTCGCCCAGTTCCGTACGGGAGGTGTCGTCTTCCATAGAGGGAACCGTGGCGAGCTACCGCGATGAGGAATACCAGCTTCCATTTTTGGGCGCCCATCAGCTGAAAAACGCCGCAGCGGCTTTTGCGGCCCTGGAGCTGCTGAAAGAAAAGGGATACCGCATTTCCCGAGAGGCGATGCAGGCGGGCGTAGCCAAGGCGTATATTCCCGCGCGTATGGAGGTTCTTGGCCGCAGCCCCTGGTTATTCTGGATGGGCCCATAACCCGGGCGCCGCCCGGGTGCTGGCTCAGGCCTTGGAAAATATCTTCCCCACCGGAAAATCATTGGCGTCATGGGAATGCTGAAGGACAAGGACAGCAGGTCCTCCTTGAGAAGCCTTGCCTCATTATTCCAAGCCTTGATTACCGCATCCCCGAAAAAATCCCAGAGCGCTGCCGGCTGCGGAGCTGGCTGACCGGGCGAGGGAATACTGCTCCCAGGTTTTTGCGGAGGAGGATCTTTCGAAAGCAATTTGCCTGGCCAGAAAATTGGCGGGAGAAGACGGGGCCATTGTAATCTGCGGCTCCCTTTATCTCGCGGGAGAAATTCGCCCGCTGCTGTTGAACGGGCCTGCCGAAAAAGAAAACAGCTGAATCGGGCGACATCGTTCGAGCAAATTCACAGCCTCTATCCTTTAAACTAGGATAGAGGCTTTTTTTATGCCGTTTTATGAATATTTTCTGGAAAAGAGGGAACATCATGGGTGTGACACTATCAAATCAGGATGGGGTATTGACCGCCGCGCTGACAGGAGATATCGACCATCATACCGCCAGGGAGCTCCGGCTGGCCATTGACGAGGCCATCGAAAGGGACAAGCCCGGTCTTTTGCTGCTGGATTTTCAGGGAGTGGATTTTATGGACAGCTCTGGAATCGGCCTGGTGATGGGACGGTATAAGGTAATGCAGAGAACGGCGGGGAAGTGGAAGTGACTCACGTACCCAAATACATAAGCCGGGTATTTAAGCTTTCCGGCCTGGAACAGCTTGGAGTCATGGAAAAAAAGGCGCGTCCCCAGAAAAGGAACACAGAGGAGGAAGCAGACAATGAAACCCGTTAATGAAATGGACCTGAAATTTTTAAGCCGGTCATCGAACGAGAGCTTTGCCCGGGCCGCCGTGGCGGCTTTCGTGGCCCAGATTGATCCGACCATCGACGAGCTGGCAGATATTAAAACCGCTGTCAGCGAGGCGGTGACCAACTGTATTGTCCACGCCTACCGGGAGGATCTGGGGATGATTTACATAAACGTAAAGCTGTTCGAAAACGGCACCATCGCTATCCGGGTCCGGGATAAGGGCTGCGGCATCGAGAATGTAAAAAAAGCCATGGAGCCCATGTTCACCACGGCGGGCGGAGAACGGGCTGGCCTGGGCTTTGCGGTGATGGAAAGCTTTATGAACCGTCTGAAGGTATCTTCCAAGGTGGGAAAAGGTACCACTGTGGCCATGGAAAAGGTGATTATCCGCCGTGGGCTCGCAAAATGGATAACCGGGAGCAGGCGATTGAAAGCAACATGGGGCTGGTGCACGCCTGCGCGAAGCGGTTTCGGGGCAGAGGAATTGAATACGACGATCTGGTTCAGGCGGGCTGCCTGGGATTGGTGAAGGCGGTGGATCATTTTGACGAGGGCCGTGGGCTTCAGTTCTCTACCTATGCCGTGCCGGTGATTCTGGGAGAAATGCGCCGGCTGTTCCGTGACGGCGGAGCGATTAAGGTAGGGCGGGCGCTGAAGGAGCTTTCTTTAAAGGCAGCCAGGGCTTGCAATGAGTTTTCCTTGCGGGAAGGGCGCCAGCCCACCATCAGCGAGCTGGCGGAGCAGCTGGGCGTGGAGCCGGCGGAGGCGTCTCAGGCGCTGGGAGCTTCTCAGCAGCCGCTTTCGCTGAGCGCGGATGAGGAAAACGGCGGAGGGCAGATTGATGTGCCTACCGAGGCTCCGGAGGAGAAAATTTCCGAGTTGATCGCATTAAAGCAGGTGGTGGGAGAGCTGGATCCCAGAGACCGCAGCTTAATCGTCATGCGCTTTTTCAAAAGCCGGACCCAAACCCAGACTGCCGAGGTGCTGGGGATGACCCAAGTGCAGGTTTCCCGACGAGAGAAAAAGATTCTGCAGGAATTAAAGGCCAAGCTTTCCTGATTTCGCCTTGAAAAATGAACGATCTTTTAAATTTACTTTTAAATAAAGATTCCGCCGTATTGACCCTGCGTTTTTTCAGTGTTACCATATAGCGTAAGGAAAGGACGGAGCGGTTGATGAATTGGTTGTATCGTTTTATGTACGGCAGATATGGGGCTGACCAGCTTACCTTTGCTCTGATTATCCTGTATCTGATTCTATCTTTGACCTTGACCCTGATTCCCGTGCCACTGATCTGGCTGTTGGCGTATATCCCTATGGTGTTTTGCTTTTACCGGATGCTGTCCCGGAATATCGCGAAGCGCCAGGCGGAGAACTGGGCGTTTTTGAGAGTGTGGAACCCGGTGAAAAACTGGTTCAAATCCGCAAATCAAAATTTTAAGGCCCACCAGGAATATAAATATTTCAAATGCCCCAATTGCAAGCAGAAGCTGAGAGCCCCCAGAGGGAGGGAAAAATCCAGGTCACCTGCCAGAGATGCAGGCATCAGTTTATCAAAAAGGTATAAAAAGCGGTCCTCCTAAATTGAGAGGACCGCTTTTTTGTTCTTAAACTTTACGGCTTATGCCTATCTGAAACAGTGATTTTCAAATTTATTCTATTTCAAATCGGTTGAAAATAAAATGAGAAAACACGTCTTTATACGCTTTGACGCAGATGACAATGCACAGAAGAACCAGCAGGAGAGCTGCCCGCAGTAAAGCTGGTGTTATCCGGCTTTTCCGCTTAATAGCCTTTGATCTCCTTTAGATCATACGGCGTTTGCTGATAGACGTAGTAATTGAGCCAATTAGTGAACAGCAGATTGGCGTGGCTACGCCAAGTAAGAGGAGGCAGAGTATTGGGATCGTCGCCTGGGAAATAATTCATCGGTACATGGGGGCGCAGCCCCTTGTGAACATCCCGAAAATACTCGCTCGCCAGAGTGTTCCGGTCATATTCCGCGTGTCCGGTGACAAAAAACTGCCTGCCGTTTTTATTGGCAACAATAGAAACACCTGCGATGCGGGAGGTAGCAAGAATCACCAGTTCCTCGTGCTGCTCGATATCTTCCCGGCGCACCTCGGTGTTTCTGGAATGCGGAATCAAAAAGCGATCGTCAAATCCCCGCATCAGCGGATGGTAAATATCCAATATGCGGTGGCGGAACACGCCGGACAGCTTTTCATCCAATAAATACTTAGGAATCCCATAATGATAATATAAACCCGCCTGAGCGCCCCAGCAGATATGCAAGGTGGAATAGACGTTGTTCTTGCTCCACTCCATAATCTGGCACAGCTCATCCCAATAATCGACTTCCTCAAAGGGCAGAAGCTCCACCGGCGCGCCAGTAATAATCATTCCATCGTAGCGTTCGCCCTTCACTTGATCGAAGGTCTTATAAAAGGTATTCAAATGGGACTGGGACGTGTTCTTAGAAACATGAGTGGCGGCTTGAAGAAGCTCGATATCTACCTGCAGGGGGCTGTTGCCCAGCAAGCGCAGCAGCTGGGTTTCTGTTTCTACCTTAGTAGGCATTAAATTTAAAATTAAAATTTTTAATGGACGGATATCCTGGGTCATCGCCCTGTCGTTGGTCATAACGAAAACATTTTCAGACTCCAGCACCTTAAGCGCCGGAAGCTGGTTTTGAATCTTAATGGGCATATGTTATTTCCTCCCAATCCCTTTCAATGCTAACCTAATTATTATAGCAAACTTTCGTTGATAGTTCAATAAAAGGATATCATACAAAAAACAAGCGCCCTTATGGATAATTTTAAGGAACAAATTAAAATGAAATGCATATTTTGGAAATTATCGGGAAATCTTATGAAAAAGCCTTGACATCATGTTGTTCCTATGATATCATTCTAATCACGCTTCCAGTTTCCGCTTTTCGAAAAAAGAAGAAAAAGAGTGGAAAAAAGTACTTGACATTTCCTGGAGAACACGATATAATAATTATCGCTCTCTTGAGAAGATTGAAGGCACATTTGGTAACGCGTGAGTAACCTGCCTTTCAGAGGGGGATAACGTTTTGAAAAGAACGCTAATACCGCATAACATCAATTTATCGCATGATAGGTTGATCAAAGGAGCAATCCGCTGGAAGATGGACTCGCGTCCGATTAGCCAGTTGGCGGGGTAACGGCCCACCAAAGCGACGATCGGTAGCCGGACTGAGAGGTTGAACGGCCACATTGGGACTGAGACACGGCCCAGACTCCTACGGGAGGCAGCAGTGGGGGATATTGCACAATGGGGGAAACCCTGATGCAGCAACGCCGCGTGAGGGAAGAAGGTTTTCGGATTGTAAACCTCTGTTCTTAGTGACGATAATGACGGTAGCTAAGGAGAAAGCTCCGGCTAACTACGTGCCAGCAGCCGCGGTAATACGTAGGGAGCGAGCGTTGTCCGGATTTACTGGGTGTAAAGGGTGCGTAGGCGGCAGGGCAAGTCAGGCGTGAAATCTATGGGCTTAACCCATAAACTGCGCTTGAAACTGTCTTGCTTGAGTGAAGTAGAGGTAGGCGGAATTCCCGGTGTAGCGGTGAAATGCGTAGAGATCGGGAGGAACACCAGTGGCGAAGGCGGCCTACTGGGCTTTAACTGACGCTGAAGCACGAAAGCATGGGTAGCAAACAGGATTAGATACCCTGGTAGTCCATGCCGTAAACGATGATTACTAGGTGTGGGGGGTCTGACCCCCTCCGTGCCGCAGTTAACACAATAAGTAATCCACCTGGGGAGTACGGCCGCAAGGTTGAAACTCAAAGGAATTGACGGGGGCCCGCACAAGCAGTGGAGTATGTGGTTTAATTCGAAGCAACGCGAAGAACCTTACCAGGTCTTGACATCCGTCTAACGAAGCAGAGATGCATTAGGTGCCCCTCGGGGAAAGGCGAGACAGGTGGTGCATGGTTGTCGTCAGCTCGTGTCGTGAGATGTTGGGTTAAGTCCCGCAACGAGCGCAACCCTTGTTTCTAGTTGCTACGCAAGAGCACTCTAGAGAGACTGCCGTTGACAAAACGGAGGAAGGTGGGGACGACGTCAAATCATCATGCCCCTTATGACCTGGGCCACACACGTACTACAATGGCTGTAAACAGAGGGAAGCAAAGCCGCGAGGTGGAGCAAAACCCTAAAAGCAGTCCCAGTTCGGATCGCAGGCTGCAACCCGCCTGCGTGAAGTCGGAATTGCTAGTAATCGCGGATCAGCATGCCGCGGTGAATACGTTCCCGGGCCTTGTACACACCGCCCGTCACACCATGGGAGCCGGTAATACCCGAAGCCAGTAGTTCAACCGCAAGGAGAGCGCTGTCGAAGGTAGGATTGGCGACTGGGGTGAAGTCGTAACAAGGTAGCCGTATCGGAAGGTGCGGCTGGATCACCTCCTTTCTATGGAGAAGTAATCTAGGCTGAGGCATAGATTTAAGTTCCAAGGTCAGGTTATGGGAAGCTCAGCTTCAAGCGTTGTTTAATTTTGAGGGTCCTAAAGGATTCTCGAAGGAGTAAGAGGGAGAGACGCCCCTCTGAGAGACTCTGATGGAAACATGGGGGTATAGCTCAGCTGGGAGAGCACCTGCTTTGCAAGCAGGGGGTCAACGGTTCGATCCCGTTTATCTCCACCAGCAGGCGGAGCCTGCAGAAAAGGCTAAGGTGAAAGCGGAAGCCGATTAGCCTCTGGCCAAGAAATGGGCTTATAGCTCAGCCGGTTAGAGCGCACGCCTGATAAGCGTGAGGTCGGTGGTTCGAGTCCACTTAAGCCCACCAGCACACGAAAGTGTGCGGGATTAATACGAGAAGCACATAAGCCAAACAGGCAGAGAGTGACTCGAGTATTAAGCCCACCAGCAGGTTGAACCTGCAGAGACATCGCGAGGCAGCTCGCAGGAAAAAAGAAGATGGAAGCCGCGGCAGACGCTCGGAGGTAATCTGAGAGGTTTGGCGGGGCGAAATTTTCGGAAAGCCTGAGAGCGATGAAACTGTCCGTGAGAGAGAGCACCTTGAAAACTGAATAAAGAGAAAGAAGATATCAAGAAGCAAACACGTAGTTTAATTTATGCTTACAGGAAGACTGTAAAGGGTAAATGGAAATTACTACAATTTCAAGATAATCGAGTTTCAAAAGAACGAAGAACCAAAGATTACTCACAAATGGTCAAGCTAAGAAGAGCGCAAGGGGAATGCCTTGGCACTGAGAGCCGAAGAAGGACGCGACTAACTGCGATAAGCCACGGGGAGCCGTAAGTAGGCATTGATCCGTGATTTCGAATGGAGCAATCCGGCTGGAGTCATGTCCAGTCACCGTATTCTGAATCCATAGGGATACGGGGGGAACCGCCTGAACTGAAACATCTAAGTAGGGCGAGGAAAAGAAATCAACCGAGATTCCGCTAGTAGTGGCGAGCGAACGCGGAAGAGGCCAAACCAGAGGTAGCAATACCTTTGGGGTTCGGACAGCGCACGGTATGGAAGGTATCTAGCAGAATGGCATGGGAAGGCCAACGAGACAGGGTGAGAGTCCCGTATGCGAAAGAGAAGATCCGCCAGCTGAATCCAGAGTACCGCCGGACACGTGAAACCCGGTGGGAAGACGGGGGGACCATCCTCCAAGCCTAAATACTACTCAGTGACCGATAGTGAAGAGTACTGTGAAGGAAAGGTGAAAAGCACCCCGGGAGGGGAGTGAAAGAGAACCTGAAACCTTGTGCTTACAAGCACCGAGAGCCCGTCAACGGGTGATCGGGTACCTTTTGTAGAATGGTCCGGCGAGTGAATGTAACTGGCAAGGTTAAGGACTTAAGGTCTGAAGCCGCAGCGAGAGCAAGTCTTAATAGGGCGTAAGAAGTCAGTTGTATTCGACCCGAAACCGGGTGACCTACCCATGTCCAGGTTGAAGTGGAGGTAAAACTCCATGGAGGACCGAACCGACTCCCGTTGAAATGGTAGCGGATGAGGTGTGGGTAGCGGAGAAATTCCAATCGAACCCGGAGATAGCTGGTTCTCTCCGAAATAGCTTTAGGGCTAGCCTCATATTAGATTACTGGAGGTAAAGCACTGAATGGGCTAGGGGCCGAGAGGTTACTGAACCCTATCAAACTAAGAATGCCGGATAATTGATGAACGGGAGTCAGACGGTGTGAGATAAGTTTCATCGTCGAAAGGGAAACAGCCCAGACCCACAGCTAAGGTCCCAAAGTATGGTTAAGTGGAAAAGGATGTGGGGTTGCTTAGACAACCAGGATGTTGGCTTAGAAGCGACCACTCATTAAAAAGAGTGCGTAATAGCTCACTGGTCGAGTGACCCTGCGCCGAAAATTTAACGGGGCTAAAACGTACACCGAAGCTTGGGATTGACAGATATTCTTCATGTTTTCAGGCAGGATAGGAAAGAGAGAAAATCTGATGACGCCGAAGAATGAGGCGGCATTAAATTTCTGTTCAAGTAAAAGCATGAAGATGTGAAGAATATCTGTCGATGGTAGGAGAGCGTTCTATGTGGGGAGAAGTCTGAGCGGAAGCGCAGGTGGACTGCATAGAAGTGAGAATGCCGGAATGAGTAGCGAGAAATATGTGAGAATCATATTGGCCGAAAGTCTAAGGTTTTTGGAGGAAGGTTCGTCCGCTCCAAGTAAGTCGGGAGCTAAGGCGAGGCCGAAAGGCGTAGTCGATAAGGGACCGAAATTTAGTAGGGAAGTACATGTAGAGCAGGGCGAGAAAAGCTTTTTGTGTATATCCAAGGCGCCCGTACCGCAAACCGACACAGGTAGATAGGAAGAGAATTCTAAGGCCAACGGGAGAAGGGTAGTTAAGGAACTCGGCAAATTGGTCCCGTAACTTAGGGAAAAGGGACGCTCAGAGATGGAGCCGCAGTGAATAGGCCCAGGCTGAGAGAGGCTCTGTCCTTAGTACGAGAGGACTGGATGGACGCACCGCTGGTGCACCA
>VOFI01003417.1_pt1 | contig 35398 bp, 52 predicted proteins | sample 5384131 | NCBI WGS metagenome assembly VOFI01 (sample SAMN12384728, study PRJNA508395) | human gut metagenome | isolation source: healthy gut H | host: Homo sapiens
TAAGCATTCTCATGACTTGCCATCCCAGGTAGAGATCAATGGTGCCAGAGTTTCCCTCGAATCCGTGGCTTACAGCCATCTCAGAATCTCGTTGACCGCATCATATAACAGTCCTTCATATCTTCCATGTTATAGTAATCATTCTGATAATTCTCCATTAAGAATGTCATATCCTGAAGGATCTGTCCTTCCTCCATATGTTTATATAACATCAACTCATTTGTTCTCATTTGTCATTCACTCCAATTTTATATCCGACCTGCTATGCCTAGTAATTTCAAGAATTCTTAAATTTCTTCCCTCTTCACGAAGTCCCTGATTGCATTTTTCACCGCGGGATCCGCAAGATTTCCCTCGAAATCAATAAAGAAGCGGTATTCCCCAGCTTTTTTCCTTTCCATCGGCCGGGATTCAATTTTTGTCATATTCAGATCACTGGTTTGTGATAACGATGAATCTGGTCGAATTATTCTTTTCATCATTGATACTATCTGCAAGCACAGAAAGTCCGTATACGGATGCCGCATAAGCACTGCATACAGCCGCCTGATGTTTATCCTGGTCTTCAAGTATCTTCTTTGCAGCAAGTGCGGTATTCGCTACACTGATCTACTGCCAGTTTCCGTGTTCTCCCAGAAAATGCGATGCCTGCATAAGTGCTTCCCGCCTTGGAATATACACGTTCAATCTCAGATATATCTGTTCCCGGTAATCCTGACAATGTATTTTTGATCGGGATGATCGTCTCTCCGACAATATAATTTTCAAATTCTACCAGAAGGTCATAGATTTCATTCACTGCTCCCGCTGTAGAATTTTCGATTGGAAGCACTGCATAATCTGCGGCGCCCTCCTCGATTGCTTCCATTGCATCCCGGAATGTATGTACATGATAGCTGTTACATCCTTTTCCAAAATAATGTTCCATTGCCGCCTGACTGTAAGCCCCTTCTGTTCCCTGGAATACTACCCTTGCTGTATCCTTATCCAGTGAATCAATGCCGATAAACGGAAGTCTTCCAAGTGCACCTGCTTCTACAAGCTGCTTGTACTGTAATTTTCTACTGATCGCAAGAAGCAGTTCATATACTTCTCCGATTCCTTTTTATTAAAGTCTGATGAAACTTTTCCCATCACTTCTGCTATTTTATTCTTTTCACGCTGACGGTCAAATGTTTTATAACCATTTTTAATCTTACAGGTCCCGAGATCCTCACAAATCTTCATTCGCTTTTCATAAAGATCCGTAATCTGATCATCAACATCACTTAACTGCGTTCTAAGTTCTTCCAATGATGTCATTTACTCTCTCCCTTTTTGTGTATATTATGCAGGAAATCTGCGTATTTATTAAATTATAATACATTCCAAAAATAAAATCTACCCATCCTGATTTAAAAAATCATCGAAAAATTTTTCAAGACATTGAAAATCATCGTTAAATATTATATGATGTATGAAAGATTTGAAAAAGGAGGTAAAACCATGAATACTTTAGAATGTATCAAAACAAGAAGAAGCATTCGCAAATTCAAGCCTGATCCTGTAGATCACGCAACTTTAGAATCCCTGATCGGTGCAGCATCTTATTCTCCTTCCTGGAAGAACACTCAGATCACTCGATATATCGCAATCGAAGATTCTTCTATTCTTGATAAAATCGTTACTGATTACACCCCAGATTTCAACGCAAAAATCATAAAGCAGGCACCAATGCTTATTGCAGTTACTTTCAAAAAAAAGGGCGCTGCGGTTTTGAACGCGACGGTTCCTACAGCACCAAAAAAAGAAGACCGCTGGCAGATGTTCGATGTCGGTGTTGCAAGTCAGACACTTTGCCTTGCCGCTCACGAAGCAGGTCTTGGAACTGTAATCATGGGCATCTGGGATGAAGACGGCATCACCGATCTTTTACATATTCCGGAAGATCAGGAGCTTGCTGCTCTCATCGCCATCGGATATCCTGATATTGATCCTGATGCACCTAAAGAGAAAATCTGTCGATGATTTATTAACTTATTTATAAAACAGGAGGTTTTTACATGAGACACTTATTAAGTCCACTGGATTTTTCTGTGGAAGAACTTGACAATTTAATGGATCTTGCAAAAGATATCGAGGCAAATCCGAAAAAAATATGCACACGCATGTGAAGGCAAAAAACTTGCCACTCTTTTCTATGAACCGAGCACACGTACCAGATTAAGCCATGAAGCAGCTATGATCAATCTGGGTGGCAGCGTTCTTGGTTTTTCATCCGCAGATTCAAGTTCTGCTTCCAAAGGGGAAAGTGTAGCAGATACGATTCGTGTAATTTCCTGCTTTGCAGATATCTGTGCAATGCGCCATCCAAAAGAGGGTGCCGCTATGGTTGCATGTAAGCATTCCACAATTCCGGTAATCAACGCCGGCGACGGTGGACATCAGCATCCGACCCAGACACTTACAGATCTGCTTACAATCCGTTCTTTAAAAAGGTCGACTCGATAATATGACAATCGGATTATGCGGCGATCTGAAATTCGGCCGTACCGTACACTCTCTGATCCATGCACTGGTACGTTATCCGGGGATCCGTTTTGTTCTGATCTCACCGGAAGAATTAAAGCTTCCAAGCTATATCAAGAACGATGTATTAGACCGTCAGAATATTCCTTACGAAGAGGTAGTACGACTGGAAGATGCCCTTCCTGATCTGGACATTCTTTACATGACCCGTGTTCAGAAAGAACGTTTCTTCAACGAAGAAGATTATGTCCGTATGAAAGACTTCTACATCCTGGACAACAAGAAAATGGAGCTTGCGAAAGATGATATGTATATTCTCCATCCACTCCCCAAGGGTAAATGAAATCGCCACAGAAGTAGACAATGACCCAAGAGCTGCTTATTTCAAACAGGTACAATATGGTGTTTACATCCGTATGGCACTGATACTTACACTTTTGGGAATTGAAGTTTAGGAGGAAGATAACAATGGTAAAAAATACATTAACTGTCGGACGTATTGAAGAAGGATTTGTTCTGGATCATATCCAGGCAGGGCGAAGCATGGATATCTATAAATACCTGCATCTGGATAAACTGGACTGCTGCGTTGCAATCATAAAAAATGCAAAGAGTAATAAAATGGGAAAGAAAGATATCATGAAAATTGAGTGTCCGATCGACTTTATGGATCTGGACATCCTCGGTTTTATTGATCATAATATTACCGTAAATATTATAAAAAATTCTGAGATCGTAGACAAAAAAGCTCTCCATCTGCCTCACGAAATCCGCAATGTGATCCGCTGTAAAAATCCTCGTTGTATCACTTCTATTGAGCAGGACTGGATCATGTCTTCGTACTGACCGATCCAGACGAAGAAGTATACCGCTGCAAATACTGCGAAGAAAAATATGACGGAAGACGCAAATAAAGCAAAAAATACCGCCTGATAATTAATATCAGACGGTATTTTTATATTCATTCAAATTGCAAGCAAAACGATAAGCCGGGTTATGTCGTTGGGTAATCATCTTTCTAGACCCATCGTTACCAATGGGTTCAAGCAACCTACCTAAGACGTGACGGGCCGCCACATTGTCTTTATCCGGTCTTGCTTCGAATGGGGTTTACATATGCCCCTGCTGTTACCAGCAAGGCGGTAGTCTCTTACACTGCCCTTCCACCCTTACCAGAATTATATCCTGGCGGTATATTTCTGTTGCACTATCCTTGGAGTCGCCTCCACCGGACGTTATCCGGCATCCTGCCCTGTGAAGCTCGGACTTTCCTCACCTCCGTGCCTTTCGGCATCTGCAGCTGCGATTACCTGTCTTACTTGCACTTTTCAAAAGCGTTTATTATTATAGCACTATTTATTCAAAATAACAAACCTTTTTTTCCGATTTCATAATCAGACAATTTCTTTCAGACTTATGGCAATTCGAATATCTGTCCTGGTACCTTTACATGCATTACATGTTCTTTATAGGATTCTGCCTGCGGATTATTCATAAGTTTCTCATAAACTTCATAGTGTCCCCACATATGCATCGGAAAGACCAGTTCTGTATCTGTATGCTTCATGAAATAATCCAGTCCCCAGTAATATTGCTCTTCCTGTCTTGGATCTAACGGAACAAATGCTACATCAATCCGTATATTTTTTAATTTATGGATTTCTTTCTGATAATCCATCCGCATCTGTTCGTTATAATATTCACTTTCTTCTTCCCAATGCCACCAGTTCAGATCTCCTGCGTGATAAATAATCCTATCATCTACATACACAAGAAATGCTACACCCGCATCCGTAGAATGAAGTGTCTGTACTTTCAGATTACCAATCCGATATTCTTTGTCGGCAATAACAAACCATACCTTTGAAGGGACCGGCTTTTCTGTAATATCTGCCGACAGTACATATCTTACGTTCGGATATATGTTCTCCAGCTCAAATATTTTCCGGTCAAAATGATCATAATGTGAATGGCTGGAAAATACATAAATTTCTTTTTCCGAATCAAATTCAGGAAGTTTACCTTTATACCAGTCGAAGATCAATACATATTTTTTGTATTCTACAGCAAAACCGCTGTGATCCAGGTACGTGATCTTCATTCTTTATGCCTCTCCCTTGATAACCTTTACAGCATGCACAAGTTCCGGAAGTAAGAATCTGAGACTTTCTTTTTACTGCCTGTGCTTTTCCCGGAAGGTTTACGATCAGTGTATCTCCACTGATTCCGGCCACACTTCTGTTCAGCATACTGCGTCTTGTCAGTTTCATAGTATGCGCTCTCATTGCTTCAGGAATCCCCGGTACCGGTCTGTCTACAATATTCATGGTTGCTTCTGGTGTACAGTCACCCGGATTACATCCCGCACCGCCTGTTGTAAGGATCAGATCTGCTGTTTTTCCATCTGTCATGCGCTTCATAACAGTTGACAATACTTCTCTGTCCAGTGGAAGTGCCCGCATAAAGACAACTTCAAGTCCAGCTTCTTCTGCCACAAGCTTCACTGCTTCCCCGCTTTCATTCGCTTTCGTTCCTTTGTATATATCTGTATTTGCCGTAATAATTGCTACTCTCATATCGTACCTCCAACGTTCATTTGTGATAGTCATATACTTTTATATTTTAACCCTTTTATGAAAATAATGCAATCTTACACATACAGAATCAATAAAATATCATACTATAAAGCTTTGCGGTACAGCATCTCCACATCCTTTAATGTTGTCTGTCTTGGATTAGCCGCAATATTTCCACTCTTCATCGCATCTGCAGCCATCTGTGGAATCTTATCTTCGGTTACACCGACCTCGGAAAGTGTTTTGGAATTCCCAGAGATGCATTCAGTTTCTTGATTTCTTCTACCAGCATTTCCGGTTTAAAATCTTTCACCGGCTCTTTTTTCTTCGCTGATATAATTGTATATCTTTTCGTAACGTCCATGATCTGCCAGCGCATTATATTCTACAATTACCGGAAGAAGGATTGAATTGGCCACTCCATGCTGTACACCAAAGAATGCGCTGACCGGATGTGACATGGCATGTACATCTCCAAGTCTTGCCCAAGCAAATGCAATTCCCGCAAACATACTTCCTGACATCATTGCACATGCAGCTTCCTCGTCCTTTCTGTTTGCCACAAATCTACGGATATTACCGCCGATCAGTTCCATTGCTTTTTCTGCCATTGCATCAGAAAACGGTGAAGCGCCAAGTGATGTATATGCTTCCCATGCATGGATCAGTGCATCAATTCCACATGAAGCCGCAACCATCGGTGGTACAGACATGATCATCTCCGGATCTAACAGTGCGTATTTTGAAGTAATTCATAGCTGAAAACCGTTAATTTATAATTTCTGGAGGTATCTGTAATAACGGAGAACGCCGTAACTTCACTTCCGGTACCTGCTGTAGTAGGGATTGCTATGATTGGTTCGATCGGTCCCGGAACAAGATGTGCACCTTCATACTCTGTAATGGATCCGCCGTATCTTGCCAGAACACCTACTGCCTTGGCAACATCCATCGGGCTTCCTCCTCCAAGTGCAACTATACTTGTCGCTCCTGATTCCTTATATACCTTTGTCGCATTTACCATATCTACTGTAGGGTTTGGAAGAATATCAAGGAAACTTACTGTTTCTATACCTTCTGCCTCCACAATATCCAGCACTTTCTGTACGACTCCTAATTTCTCCAGTCCTCTGTCTGATACTACCATCATCTTTTTAGATCCGCTTTTTTCAAGAAGCTCCGGCAGTCTTTTTTTAAAGAGCCTACACCAAATACAATATCTTGCGGTACTTTGAACGTGTAATCTTTCATTTTTATCATCCTCCAGATTCTTATTGTCTATTATGGTAAAAAAAAAGAGACCACACCCTGACGAGTATGGCCCCTTTACCAATTCCTAATTCATATTATAGACACATTCTAGTCTATATTTCAAGTGTTTTTGAATTTTAAGTCATAATTCTAAATAATGATACACACCATGCCTCCATTACTGTCATTCACAACCTTTTGCATAGTATCCTGAAGTTTTTCCTGGCTTTCGTCATTAATAACTGCCATTTTATTCTTCATCCCGTCCATGACAAGTTCTTCTACTGTCTTTCCGAATATACTGGTTTTCCAGATACCTCCTTCCATTTTTTCCTCATTTTTAATATACTGGATCAAATCTTTCGCCTGCTGCTCATTTCCAACAATCGGGGCTATCTCCGTCTCTATATTAGCACGGATCAAATGAATGGACGGCGCCTGCGAATGAATTTTCACCCCATATTTATTTCCCTGTCTGATAATCTCTGGTTCATCCAGTACGATCTCTTCTTTTGTCGGGCTGACTACTCCATACCCTTTCATCCGGACTGCAGTAAATGCATCTTCTACATTTTCATATTCATTCTTTAAGATTGGAAGTTTCTGCATCGTCTTTATCAGATCATACTGGCCTGTGATCGTAGTTCCTGTCATCTCACTTAACATTTCATAATAATATTTTTTTCATACATGTGGATCTGAATGATAACACAGCCTGTATCCATCTGTATCTGTTCTACATACCAGTCTTTTATGTATGGACTTTCCGGTCTTCCGGTTAAAGCTGCCGCATCTCTGATCTCTTCCAGGTGTTCGAGGATTTTTTGTATATGTTCCAGAAGGTCCTGTTTGATCTTGTGTGTAACCGGAAGCATTTCCACCCATTTCGGTATATAAAACTGTACCTCAGATATCGGGAATTCATACAAAACGGCCTCCAGAATCCGATAAATATCTTCTTCCTTTATTTGTTCACAATTTACGGTCATTGCTTTAACTCCATATGTATCTTCCAGTTTTTTTGCCTTCTCCTTAGCCTCCTGGCCATGTGGTTTTTTTGAATTCACCAGTACTACAAATGGTTTTCGGATAGACTGAAGTTCTCTTATAGTCCGTGCCTCCGCATCTTCATAATTTTCCGGCAGAATATCTGTAATCGTTCCATCGGTTGTTACCACGATTCCTATCGTTGCATGTTCATGAATCACTTTTTGTGTACCGATCACCCGCTGCCTTGGTAAATGGTATTTCTTCCTGATACCACGGAGTCTTTACCATACGTTCATGCCCGGCCTCCTCGTGTCCCGAAGCACCCTTTACCATATATCCGACACAGTCAATCAGACGGATCCTTACTTCAACATCCTGGTTCAGACGTATCACTGCAGCATCTTTCGGTACAAATTTGGGCTCTGTTGTCATAATCGTCTTGCCTGCCGCAGACTGAGGAAGTTCGTCTCTTGTCCGCTCTTTCTTATGTTCATCTTCCATTCTTGGCAACACCATTACATCCATAAAGCGTTTGATAAATGTCGATTTTCCTGTTCTTACCGGTCCGACAACGCCGATATAGATTTCTCCGTTTGTTCTCGCTTTTATATCTTTATATAACTGTTCTGTGTCCACTTTTCCCTGCTCCTTCCCGTTGTGCTGTTAAAGTATATGCACTTCTTCGCTCTTTATAGAACTTTCACTACAGATCAATAGTCATTTTCTATCATTTCCGTATCTGTTTAGCATTTGTTTATGCATCTGTAATTTGTTAAAATATAAGCAAAGATAAAGTTTTATTACAAAAAGGAGATTCTTATTATGGAAAGACATCAGATTACCGGACACACCGAATTAATCGGTCTTCTGGCTTATCCAATCCGCCACTCGCAGTCACCTGCAACACATAATGCAGCTTACGAAAAGCTAGGTGTTGACATTGTAAATCTTGCATTTGAAGTAGATGCACCTGAACTTGAAGATGCAATCAAGGGCTTACGCGCACTGAAGATGCGTGGTGCCAATGTTTCTATGCAAAATAAGACAATCGTACATCAGTATCTGGATGAAATCTCTCCGGTCTGCCAAACTCTGTGGTGCGGTAAATACCATCGTCAATAAAGACGGCTACCTGGTCGGACACATCACAGACGGTATCGGTTATGTACAGTCTTTAAAGGACAATGACATTGACCCTACCGGAAAGAAAGTAACAATTGTAGGTTCCGGCGGAGCTGCTACTGCTGTTGAGATCCAGGCTGCACTGGATGGTGTTGCTGAGATGTCTATCTTCGCAAGAGATGACAAGTTCAAACAGAATGCACTCGATACGGTAAAGAAAATTAACGAAAATACCAATTGTAAAAGCAACATTCTACCCTCTGGAAGATCTGGATAAATTAAAAGAAGAGATGCATTCTTCTTATCTTTTCACAAATGCCACAGGCGTTGGAATGAAGCCACTCGAAGGAATCACTTATATTCCTGATCCTTCTTTCTTCCGTCCTGATCTTATCGTCACAGACGTTGTCTACGCCCCACACGAAACAGCAATGTTGAAAATGGCAAGACACGCCGGATGTAAAACAATGAACGGACAGGGCATGATGCTCTTTCAGGCAATTGCAGCTATCGAACTGATCCTCGGCAAGCGTGTGGACAGTGAATACATGAAAGAAAAACTGGGAATTTCCTACGTTTATGAAGATTAAGGAGAATTTTTCTATGAACACTGTAAAAGTAAGAAATCTGGAACTCGGAAATGGAATTCCGGCAATCTGCATTCCTAATGTTGGAAAGACAAAAGAAGACATCCTTTCCCTTACCCGTACATATCTTGGCATGCATATGGATCTGATGGAATGGCGGATGGACTGGTACGAAGATGTTGAAGATATTGCAAAAGTCAAAGAACTCGTCAAAGAACTTCGTGATGTAATGGGCGATACTCCTCTTCTCTGTACCTTCCGTACAGACAAAGAAGGCGGCGTACATCCATGTCCACAGAAAAATATGCCGAACTTAACAAAGCAGTTGCAGCAACCGGCAATGCTGATATTATTGACGTAGAGATCTTTACAGGAGATGACATTGTACGGGAGATGATTGATGCAATCCACGCTTCCGGTGCAAAGGTCATTGCCTCTAATCATGATTTTGACAAAACACCTGCCAAATCTGATCTCATTTACCGTCTCCGCAAAATGCAGGATATGGGGGCCGATATTCCTAAAATGGCTGTTATGCCACAGACCAAAAAAGATGTTCTGACCCTTCTTTCTGCTACTGAAGAGATGGCATCAGACTATGCCGACAGACCGATCATCACCATGTCTATGGCTGGACTTGGAAGTATCAGCCGTATTGCCTGCGAGGCATTTGGTTCCTGTCTGACATTTGGTTCCGGAGCACAGGCTTCTGCACCTGGACAGATCGGAGCAGAAAAATTACATCAGGCACTTCAGATTGTGCACGATGCATTGTAAAAAAACGAAAAAGAGTATGTTTATTACATTTATTTTAATATATTATCCTGCCACACAACATAACACAGACACATATTTTTTATCCCTGTTTTTTCTGTGTAAGAAGCCTCTGCGCTTCTTCATCTCTTTGGCATCTACCTGATCCAGTTCCTCTGTTGTAAGCACTCCCAGTTTTTTTTCTTCTGGAAATCCATATTAGAAAGTAACAGGTTCATTGCAAAGCCGACGAGCAATGCCCATCCGGATCCTTTGAACGCCAATACCGCGCCATAACACCTGCAATACTCTTATCTGTGTTAGACTGACAGTATTCCATACCAATTCTTGCACAGACATAAGCCTGGAACAATAATGTAATTGCTGATCCGACTCCCATGATTGGTTTCATGAAAGATACGATCGGTACCAGGATAACACTGATAAATGTCGCCATACGGAAAGAACTCATTCCACCAATCAATGATTTCATTGCTTTCTTTCCTTCTTTGTAACGCATCGCTACTGATACGGTCATTCCAACCCATAACGGTCCTGCCAGCGGTGGGAATGGTGCAAAAATTGCAAGGATCAGGTTTCTTAAGACCACTGATCAGGTTTGATCTGCTTGAGTTAAAGTCAATATATTCGTCACTTCTGCTCTCCTGCGCTTCCTCTACCAGCGTCTTCGATGTAACAAAATCTCCAAACGCCAGTACATAACAGATCAATGCCAGAGGAATGGCACTGATAAATTTCGAAAGCGGCGGAAATCCTACCGCAAAAATACTGACTGTGTGGAAAATATTACTAAAGTCAGGAATTCGGATGAGCGTTCCAAGTTCGAGAACCGGTTTTGATAATTCTCCAAGCGCAACTCCTGCCACCATAGCGATCAGATATGGGAACAAGTTGCCGTATTTTGCCATAATATCTAATATCTTATATTTACTTCTGTTCTTTTCACAGAACGGTGAAAAACTTAAAAACGCAAGTAACAATGTACCGGAAAGTGTTGCGATTGGCGCAGTCATCAGCTGGCTTCCATCTGAGAGCTGTCCTTGCAATACCGTAATCGGTGCTGCGATCAGGATACCACCTTTAATTGAATTTGGCACACCATTTACGAATTTGTCTGCCAGCCTCGTAATTCCCATAAATATAAATACAAATGCGACCAGCAGCTGCAATGCAATCATTGCCTGAATACGCTCCGGTCCTTTTGGGAATCCATTTAAATATGCCAGTGTAAATGGTAATGTCGGTGTGATCCATCCCGGGACAACCGGATCTCCTACCCATCCATGAAGCATGTACATAAATACTTCAATGATGACACAGCTCCATGCAAGTTCATATGGAAGTCCAAGATTATCAGTCAGGTACGGAATGGAACTTAAAGCTGTAGCGCCAAGGATCAGACCCTGAAAAAATTCCACATATTCTACTTTGTAATGAATTCCCGGAATACGCCACTGAAATGGGCCGAGTGGAATATAGGGAAGTTCGTTGACTTTTCTTGTTCTTTTTCGGACTCATCTTTTAAGCTTCTCCTCATTTTAATGATTTACAAGTGTCTATTTTTAACAATTTAATCTCAAAAAAATTGGACTGCATTCATTTTTTTGATGATAACATCTTTTTGGAACAACAGTCCATTTTTTCGTATGAATTGAGATTGTTACTATGTTACTTCCTATAATGCACTCTTTCCGAAGATTTTCTTGTGCTGTGCTACTAAGTAGAGAGAACTTAAAATAGCAAGGATTGCAAATACTAATAACATGATCATGAGGCTGTATACTGCATTTGCCTCACCAGATGACTTTTGTAAGCTGTGCTGCTACTACCGGAATCAGGTAGCTTGCTGCACCCATGAATGTATAGTAAATACCAGTATTTCTTCCCTTCGGTGCCAGGGTTGAACAGCTGTACTACTGCAAGTCCTGTCTGAAGAGCACCTCCTGCTGCAAAGAATCCTAACATTGCAATTGCAATGTAGATAATTGCTACCTGATGGATAAACAGTACACCCGCAAGTGCAACTGCAGTACTGATAGAATCAATCAAGACAACCTAAGTACTGCACAGATAGATCCGATCGTATAAATAGAAGTCATACCTGCTGCCTGAATCTCAGAAAGTCCACATACGGAAAGTCCAAATGCTTTTGTATACTGCTGTGCGCCATACATGATCGCCATGCAGAGGAACGCATAAAACATGACAAGAAATACGATAAACTTGTTTGGCTTTACAAGCATTGCTGCCTGCACTGCATTGTCGCACTGGATTTGTCTTTCTTTCCTTCTGATGCCTTCTTCTGATCATCATATACGAATGGTGCGATAATTGCAAGTACAAGACAGATAATTGACATAACTACCGGAATCATAACATTTAATTTCCAGTTTCCGCTGCTTGCGTTATGTACAACCAGAAGTGGATATACCATACCTGACAGTGAAACGAAGAATTTGATTCCTACAAGTGCTGATCCAGGTGCTGCCGGATAAGCTTCCTGTACTGCAGGATATCCTGAAGCATCCCAGAATCCAGAAGTTGCAACTCCAGATGCAAAACCGCATACAGAAGCAACCAGTGCACTCTTAGTAAATAAGAATCCAAGGAAGCAGATAATATATAACGCTGCTCCACCGATCATCAGTTTCTTACGTCCGACACGGTCTGAGATCTCTCCACCCGATCCATACGCTTACGAATTTACCAAATCCAGTCCATGCTACTGCGGTACTTACTGCTGCAAGTCCTGCTGCATATGCTGCCGACTGCGGATCTGACATATTGAATCCCCACTGTTTTGCGAAATTCACATTATTCTGGCTTAAAATGATTGCCTGAATACCATGTGTCAGATAGCAAAAATATACACAAATGATAGACCATAAATATTTCTTTGCTTTCATTCCCTCATTCTCCTTTTGTGAATGTATTTATTTTGCCTGTGCTTTCTGAAATTCCTGATACTCAGCAAGCGGCATTTCTTTTCCAACAAACAGTTCATAGTTAACTGCTCCCCCTGCTGCAGAAGCATTCCTTCTCCCCCGATTGCCTTGCATCCTGCTTCTTCTGCTTCAAGGATCATCTTTGTCTTCTCTGGGTTGTATACAGTATCTGCAACAACAAGATCCTTACGGAATAATGATTTATCTACCAGTGTTACATCCTGGTGTGGTTTCATTCCCATAATTGTAGCATTTACAAGAATATCACATGCTTTGATTGCTTCTTCCAGTTTTGCCTTATCAGCAAGATCATCTACAGTAACAACACAGTCCGGACACTTCTCTGCTAATTTAGCCTTTGTTCCTTCTGCTCTTTCATAGAATTTATCTTTCACATTGAAAATATTTACTTCTTTTGCTCCGTCCAGTGCCAGCTGAACCTGAATTGCTGTAGCAGCTCCGCCTGCTCCAAGTACAACAACCTTTTTGTCTTTTACAGGTACTCCGTTGAGTTCCAGATTTTTAACAAATCCAACACCATCTGTAATGTATCCTGTGATCACACCATTATCATTTACAAATGCGTTACAAGCTCCGATAATCTCTGCTGCAGGAGATAATTTATCAACTAACTCTGCTGCAATGTTCTTACATGGCATTGTAAAGTTACCACCACGCATCTTGAATAAGCGAATAGAATCGAATACTTTTGGCATCTCCTCTTCTGTTACGTCAAATGCCATATAAGCATAATCCAGTCCATCATGCTGAAAGCTGAAGTTGTACATTGCAGGGGATCCGGAATGTCCGACAGGTGTTCCGAATAATGCCATTAAGCCTGTATGTCCGGAAATTCTTTTTTTTCCATGATCTTAACCCTCCTGGTTTTCTTTTATTCATAACAGCCCGCATACTACGAGCTGTCACATATTTCTTACAATTTCTATATATAATGATTAAAGTTTTAATGCCACATCATAAGCTTCTTTTGTAGCATCCAGTGCACGACGTGCTCTTACAGCGTCACCTACCATGTGGACTTCTGGTACGATGTCTTTTAATTCTTCAGCGAAATCATATACTACGTTCTGTCCGTCACGGTGTGTATAGCGTGAGCTGAATCCCATAGAGAGAACAACTGTGTCGAATCCTCTTGCCTCGTAGATCGTCTCGTCTGATTTATCTGCTGCATTTTTGTAACTTACGCCATCTGAGAAGATCTCTGATACAGCTGCATTTGTAATCTGTTTGATGCCATATTTTTCAAATGCTTCCATAAGAGAAGATACGATGCTCGTGGATTACGTCTGGTCCGATTGCATCTCTCATCTCGATGATGGCAACATCATGTCCTTTCTCTGCAAGAACTCTGCTGTTTCTGCACCTACCATACCACCACCTACAACAAGTACTTTATGTCCTATCGAGCGTGTTCCTTCCAGGCAGTCAACACCATAAACGATATCCGGATTATCAATACCTTTGATAAATGGAAGAACTAATGTTTCAGATCCTGTTGCGAGGATCACAGCATCCGGTGTATCTTCTTTTAACATCTGAGCTGTTACTTTTGTGTTCATCTTGATATTTACACCGGCTTTTTCGCATTTTGCGATATAGCTTCTGATCATGCCTGTGATGTCACCTTTTCCTGGCGGGTAAGCAGCCAGTCTCATGATTACCGCCAAGTTTATCTGTTGCTTCAAATAATGTTACATCATGTCCACGTCTCTTAGCTGTGAATGCTGCACACATACCTGCTACACCGCCACCGATAACGTATACTTTCTTTGCTTTTCTCCGCTTTCGGAAGTCCCTCAACTTCACGTCCAAGTACTGGGTTTACCAGACAAAAGATTGGTTTACCTGCATACATGTTAGCAACACAACCCTGTAAACAAGCGATACAAGGTGTCATATCTTCCAGTCTTTCTTCCATGAGCCTTTTTTTCGGGTATGAGGATCAGCCAGTGACTGACGTCCGAATGCTACCAGATCCGCTTTTCCAAGTTTTACCATCTGTTCAGCGAACTGTGGCTCTGTGTAACGTCCAACTGTAATAACAGGGATGGATACACATTTTCTTGATATTTGCAACAAGCTCTGCAGAGAATCCGCCGTGAATTCCTGTCGGAGCCCACATATATTCATCTTTCAGATGCACTGCACGTGATACGTGAAGTCCATCGATTCCGCAATCTTCTAAATAAGAAGCAACTGCACACATATCGTGATTATCCAGACCTCCAAACATATCTTCTGTACTGTTAATACGTGCAAGAACAGCGATTTTACCTTCTGTTCTCTTCTTTACTTCTTCAACGATCAGACGGGAAAATCTCATTCTGTTTTCGAAGTTTCCACCAAACTCGTCTACACGTTTGTTCGTTCTTGGTGACATAAAAGAATTCACAAGATAACCATGTGCCATATGAATTTCTACTGCATCGGCTCCGCCCTTCATTGCGCGGACTGCTGCATCTCCGTATCCTTTAAGGCGCTCATACACCTGCTCTGTAGGAACTGCTTCCGGAATATCTCTTCCATCAGCTGCTGCAATAGATGTTGCCGCCTGGATTGGTGCTCCTGCATTCTTAGCATTTCCTTCCGGACCTGCATTCTGAAGCTGAATAGAAATCTTAGCACCTTCTGCATGACAGGCATCGGTAATCTTCTTCAGGCTCTCGATGCTGTTATCATCATACAGACAAGGTTTTCTTAGGGCCGCCCTTTGCACCTTTATGAACTACTGTTGCTTCAATTGTGATCAGACCGAACTGACCTTTTGCACGTTCAGCATAGTATGCAACAGACTCATCGCTCCATGTTCCATCTGTTTTTGCAAAGTTGTTTCCCATTGGTGGTACTACGAAACGGTTCTTTACTGTCATTGGTCCGATCTGAATCGGAGAAAACATATGTTTGAACTTCATTATTTTTTTACCTCTCTCTTTTGCATCAAATGTGTTTTCTAAATTAGTCAACCATTTCTGGCCAAGCTTCTTTTAATACTTTTTCTGTATTTTCATATGTATAAGCAGCTGCTTCTTTAAGTCCTCTTCCAAGAATCTCATCAGAAATTACTTCTACACCGATAACCTTCGGATCAACTCCTGCGTCTTTGATCATCTTAACAAATCCGGCTGTGTCTTTTGCTCCTGTTCCAGGTGCAAGACGATCATGCATTGACTCATCTCTTAAGATTGAATCTGCGTATGGTCTCTCATAAGCATCGTTGATCTGGATAGAAATAACTTTCTTAGCGATTTCCGGTGTCAGGATGTCATATGGCTGATTAGCTCTTACCCAGTGCCATGTATCAAGGATAAGCATTGCATTCTCACATCCAGAAGCCTTTACAACCTCCCATCCCTTTTGCAGGTCCGGGATACCGCTGTATGGCATTGGCTCAACACCAATAATATATTTTCCGGCTCTCTGGCACAGTTCTTTTAACTTCTGAGCTGTATACTCTACTGAGTAGTCTTCCATTAATCCACAGTTGATATGACCAACGTTGAAGAGTTCACACATATGGAAGCACATCTGCTCTTTGTATTTCTGCTCGTATGAACGATGCTCTTCAGCCCACTGTACGATGTATTCAACTTCTGTAACCTTCATGTCATATTTTTCAAGAATTGCAAGGATGTCTTCGTCATGAAGTCCTTCATTTAATGCATCTACATAAGTTTCAGCACGAAGACCGATTCCATCGTATCCTGCTTCCTTTGCAGCGATTACACGATCTTCAAATTTCGTACCCAAAGGTCATCCACTGGAAGGACGCAGCTCTATTGATCTGAAAGATACACTTGCTTATCCGCACATTGCATTTTCCAAGCGAAGCGGCTTTAAGACATGTCATTGACAAATTGTTTAAAAAATGCGGAGGTTATCCGCAAATTGCCTACTCTATGGAAGAAGACCAGGGAGTTGCCGGTCTTGTCGGTGCAGGCTTCGGTATCGCAGTTGTTCCAAAGATGCCGGTTCTTTTCCTATATGCCTGTATCCATTATCGAAATCGAAAAGCCTTCCTGGGAAAGACTCTTTTATATGGCTACTTTAAAGAATGTTTATCAGGCGCCTGTTATCATGGACTTTAAAAAATACGTAACCGAACACGCAGACCTGTAAAAAATAACAGAGACGAAAGATTGTTAAAAAACTTTCGTCTCTGTTATTTTTATATCATATCTGCTTAATCTTTTTATTATTCCCACGGAAGAGCTGTGTGTTCTGCTTTTCCGACACGCAGCATCAGTTCATTTACCGCTTCTTTCGGACTCTTATCTTCAAACAGTACCTTATTTACTTCCTCAATAATCGGAAGTGATACATTGTATTTCTTTCCGAGCTTTGCCGCTGCCTTTGCAGAATATACGCCTTCTACCACCATCTTAACTTCATCCATGGCTTCCTTCATAGTTTTACCCTGTCCCATCAGATATCCGGCTTTCCGGTTACGGCTGTGGACACTGGCACAGGTAACGATCAGATCTCCGATACCTGCCAGACCGCCAAATGTCTCAGCCGCACCTCCCATCTTTACACCAAGTCTTGATATCTCGGCAATTCCACGGGTAATTAATGCTGCTTTGGTATTATCTCCGTATCCCATGCCATCTGCAACTCCTGCCGCAAGTGCAATAACATTCTTAAGCGATCCACCAAGCTCAATTCCCAGAATATCCGGACTAATATATACACGGAACACTTCATTCATAAAGAGCTGCTGTAAATACTTTGCAGTCGCCTCTGTATGTGCTCCAATGCAGACCGTCGTGGGAAGGCCTCTTCCTACTTCCTCGGCATGACTTGGTCCGGAAAGGACCGCCACATCTGCCTGCGGTATCTCTTCTTCAATTTGCTGAGACAGAGTCATCAGCGTATCTTCTTCTATTCCTTTTGCTACATCCACTAAGATCTGTCCATCTTTTACATATGGATTGATCTTTTTTGCGGTATTTCTTACATGGATTGACGGTACTGCAAGTACAACTACATCCTTTTCTTCTACTGCCTCTTTTATATCCGCGGTAAAGAATATTCCCTCTGGAATCTTTACTCCAGGAAGCTTACTCACATGTTCTCTCTTCTCACTCAGCATGCGGACTTCTTCTTCCTGATATGACCAGACTGTCACATCATGTCCGTTTTTATATAAGAGCAGTGCCAGCGCTGTTCCCCAGCTTCCGGCTCCGATCACACTTACTTTTTGCCATAAGAGCCTGTCCTTTCTTTTATCGTCTCTGACTATTTTTATCTTTTTTTCCCCCGACACTGATCTTATTTTCCGTGCCGCTTAAAAGTCTCTTTATATTCGCTCTGTGTCTCCAGAATGCCAGTATCATCAAAAATGCTGCAATCCCATACATCTCATGCAGATACGCTACATTTTCCACATGAAATCCTCCGTGTTGACCATATACAATCACACTGATCAGATAAATCGTAACAACTGTCATAGATCCAAGTGATACATATCTTGTTGTTGCGACGATTGCAATAAATGCTTTGCAAGACAGATCAGTACGATCCATATATTTGTTGTACTGATGATAAGTCCTGCCGTTGCCGCAATTCCCTTTCCACCTTTGAACTTCAGATAAAATGGATAGTTATGTCCAAGAACCACGCCCATTCCTGCATACATAGAAAGTAACGGCATCATATCCGTATGAGTCTTCCCATAAATCATGTGTACAACCACTACTGCCGCAACACATTTAAAGCAGTCCCCAGCAGCGTAACTCCTCCGGCTTTCCATCCCATAGTACGGAGTGCATTTGTTGTTCCCGCATTTCCGCTTCCTTTTTTTTCTTAAGTCAACACCATTCTTTTTCCCGTATAGATATCCGGTCTGAATCAGTCCGAACACATATCCGACAAGCACACATATCAACCGTTCCATGATTACTGATCCTTTTCCTTTCTTTCCCTGATGAAGAATTTCAAAGCTGTACCACGGAATCCAAAGGCCTCACGAATCTTATTCTCCAGATATCTGGTATAAGAAAAGTGCATCAGTTCTTTATTATTTACAAAAATTACGAATGATGGTGGTTTTACCGCTACCTGTGTAATGTAATACAGTTTCAATCTCTTTCCTTTATCTGACGGTGGCTGCTGCATCGCAACTGCTTCTGTCATAATCTCGTTCAGGACACCGGTCGCAACACGCAGTGTCTGATTCTCGATCACCATATCGATCATATCATATAATTTGTTCAAACGCTGTCCTGTCTCTGCTGACACATACATAATCTCTGCATATGGCATGAATGAAAGCACACGACGTACGTTATTCTCATACTCTCTCATGGTCTTGTCATTCTTTTCAATGGCATCCCATTTATTTACAACAATAATGATACCTTTTCCTCTTTCATGTGCAATACCTGCAATCTTGGCATCCTGTTCGGTGACACCTTCTGTCGCATCGATCACGACCAGTACTACATCTGCACGTTCTACCGCCGTTACAGTACGGATGATACTGTAACGTTCCAGTTCTTCTTTAATTTTGCTCTTTCTTCGAAGTCCGGCAGTATCAATGAAGACATAATCTTTTCCGTTATACTTAACGTTTGTATCAATTGCATCTCTGGTCGTTCCGGCTACGTCAGATACGATCACACGCTGCTTTCCTGTCAACTTGTTGATGATAGAAGATTTTCCTACGTTCGGTTTTCCTACGATTGCCACTCTCGGACGTTCATCTTCTTTTTCTTCCGCTTCATGTTCCGGGAAATGTGCGATCACTGCATCTAACATATCACCGATTCCCAGTCTGGAAGCAGCCGATACCGGCACCGGATCACCAATTCCCAGATTATAGAATTCATATACATCCGGCATGAACTTATCAAAATTGTCAACTTTATTCACAGCCAGTACAACTGGTTTCCCGGATCTTCGAAGCATATCCGCAACCTTGGAATCTGCATCTACAAGCCCCTGTCTTACATCTGTGATAAAAATAATCACATCTGCAGTATCAATGGCAATCTGTGCCTGTTCTCTCATCTGAGAAAGGATAATGTCCTTGCTCTCCGGTTCAATACCCCCTGTGTCAATCATAGTAAATTCTTTATCCAGCCATGTAACATCGGCATAGATACGGTCTCTTGTTACTCCAGGCGTATCTTTGACGATCGAAATCATCTCTCCCGCCAGTACATTAAAAAGGGTCGACTTACCGACATTTGGTCTTCCCACAATAGCAACTACTGGTTTACTCATCTTAACTCTCCTCTATATTTCATTCTATATTTGTCACTTAACGATACTATTATACATTACCTTTGTCAAATAGTCCAATCAGTAGTTGACCTTTTTATAGAAAAAGTGATATAAATAATTAGGAGTAACTTATCATATAAAATACACAGGAGTTTTTATTATGCCAAATATCAAATTAATGGAAAGCGGTCTTCCTGTTGCACCACTTAAAATCGGTGCTCTGGAATCATGCCGCGAACTTGGTGAAAAAGTAAATGATTACATTGTACAATTCAGAAAAAGCACAATGGACAAGAACACAGATTCACCATTATATTATAATTACATGCGTGACAATTACCTGATCGATTGTCCGTGTCCACGTTTTGGAAGTGGAGAAGCCAAAGGACTTCTGACAGAATCTATCCGTGGGGCAGATCTTTTCCTCATGGTAGATGTCTGCAATCATAGTCTTACTTATTCTGTAAATGGTCATTTAAATCATATGTCACCGGACGACCATTTTCAGGATTTAAAAAGAATCATTGCTGCTGCTAACGGAAAAGCACGCCGTGTCAACGTTGTAATGCCTTTCCTCTATGAAAGCCGTCAGCACAAGCGTACCAAACGTGAGTCTCTGGACAGTGCCCTCGCACTTCAGGAACTGATTGACATGGGCGTAGACAATATCTTCACATTTGATGCCCACGATCCGCGTGTACAGAATGCAATCCCGCTTTACGGATTCGACAGTTTCAACCCGCCATATCAGTTCATGAAAGCATTGTTAAAAGCTGAGCCGGATCTTAAAGTAGACAAAGAACACTTAATGATCATCAGTCCGGACGAAGGAGCTATGCAGCGTGCTGTATACTTCTCTAACGTTTTGGGCGTGAATATGGGTATGTTCTACAAACGTCGTGACTATTCAACGGTTGTAAATGGTAAAAACCCGATCGTCGCTCACGAATTTTTAGGTGAACATCTTGATGGAAAAGATGCGATCATCATTGATGATATGATTTCTTCCGGTGAAAGTATGCTCGATGTTGCAAAACAGATTAAAGACCGTGGAGCAAACCGCGTATTTGTCTGCACTACATTCGGACTTTTTACAGACGGATTCGAGAAATTCGATGAATATTATGAAAAAAGGATATATCGACCGTGTGATTACTACCAATCTTACTTATCTTCCTGCCGAAGCAAAGGAAAAACCTTATTTCCTGATTGCAGACATGAGTAAATTCATTGCATTGATCATTGATTCTATGAATCATGACATCAGTATTGGAAAAGTTATGGATCCAACTGAGAAGATTCACCGTCTTCTTGAGAAACACAACGGTACTTTGTAAAAATATAGAGAACTTGCCACCGGCGACTTCTCTTGCATACTGTGATAACAAAAGAACCTGCCATTGGCAGGTTCTTTTGTTTAATTTGTAAAATCACTGTAAGCCGTTCCGTCTTTCAGATCTTGTTTTTTTGCCGCAGCCATTTCCGAAACCGTTACAAGCTGATAACCTTCTTCTTCAAGTTTCGGGATAAGTTCCAGTGCTGCGTCAATCGTCTGACTATGAATATCATGCATCAGTACAATATCCCCATCTTTCAGATTCTTCATTACACTGTCAATCGTGCTCTGCGAGTTCCTTGTCTTCCAGTCCAGTGTATCTACATTCCAGAGAATCATTGGCATGCCCACATTCGACTTTACCGTATCATTGATTGCACCATACGGAGGTCTGAGCAGCGTTGCCGGACTTCCACAAATGTTTTTTATATTCCGGTTCGTATCATCAACTTCTTTTTTTACTGCCGCACCATCAATCTTTGTCAGCTGCTGGTGATCATATGAATGATTTCCCAGTTCATTTCCGTCTTTCAGCATCTGCTTTACAGCATCAGGATATAATTTCACATTTTTCCAAGCATAAAAAATGTCGCATGCGCATTATACTTTTTCAACTGATTCAGAAGTTCTGACGTTCTTGGACCCGGACCGTCATCAAAAGTAAGTGCGATCATTGGCTTTTGGATCTATTGCTACTTTTTCTTTCGAAATCAGCTCACCCTTTTCGTTGAATTTGCATTTCTCAAGTCCGATCTTTACCTCTCCCGTTGCTACAATCCCTTTGGAATCAAAATAATATTCTTTTTTCATTGATTGTCTGCCAGCCGGTCAGTGCTTTTCCTTCATCTGTCAGATAAGCCTTTCCATCATCTTTGGCCACCCAGCCGGATCTCTGCATAATTCCTTTATTATCAAAGCAATAAAGTGCACCTTCTATCATCTGCCCAGCCGGTTACTTTCTTTCCATCCGAATCAAAATAATATGTATTTCCTTTTGATACCACAAAATCCGATGTTATATATGTTCCATCGTATTTTTTAAATTTATTTCCTTCCCATACACCAGTCGGATTCTTTACCTTACATGTTCCGTTCTTTATTGTAACCTGTACCTTCTTTTTCCAGTCTCCTTCCAGATTTTTTTTAATATTGGAATTTAATTTCGCAATGATCACATACGTTCCTTCTGTATTCGCATCCGCTTTGCTTAAAAATATAATATTCTTTCCTTTTTTTTTCAGATCTTTAGCGAAATCTTCTGCTGTATAATCTTTTGTTAATTTGTTTCTATCTTTATCCCGGATCTTTATGTCCGCCGAATAAGCCGGAAGCTGTTCTCCCTGCTTAATCTCTACATCCGCCACCTGCATGGTTATCTGCGCCGGTTTTCGCAGGATTCCTCTTACTACCGGTATTGCAATCGCAACTATACAAATAGTAAAAAGAGTAAGACCCACCCGAATGTTTTTCTTACTCTTCTCCGATTCCTTCGTCTTCTTCGAATTTCTGTATTATCCATCCCTAGTATCCCCCCCAGATTTCATATCATTGCATAATCCTAGGATACTCTAATTCGACATATTTCGCAATTAAGGGATTCTTACAAATTTATTAAGTTTTGTTTAACATATGACACGTACACGTAACACTTCACCAATCTGTTTTAATTCCTCTACAACACCATCCGGCACCTCAGAATCTACATCGATCATCGTATATGCATATTTTCCCTTACTCTTATTTGTAAGGTCTGCGATGTTCATATTGTCTTTGGCAAGGATCGCTGATATCTGACCGATCATATTCGGCACATTGTGATGCAATACCAGAATACGCGTCTTATCGCCTCTCAGTCCCATATCACAGTCCGGATAGTTCACGGAATGTTTGATATTACCATTTTCCAGATAATCCATCACTTCTTTGACTGCCATCTTCGCACAATTATCTTCGGACTCTTCTGTAGAAGCTCCGAGATGAGGAATTACAATCGCGCCTTTGACACCTGCGATTTCCGGTGTCGGGAAGTCTGTGACATAATGTTTTACTTTTCCAGCTACAAGTGCATCTACCATTGCCTCGGAATCTACCAGTACATCCCTTGCAAAGTTCAGCACGATCACTCCTTCTTTCATAAGACCCAGTGCATCTTTTTCCGATCATGCCCTTCGTACTGTCAAGTGCCGGTACATGCACCGTGATATAATCACAGTTTTCATAAATTTCATCTACATTTGTTGTATGATGGATACTTCTTGACAGTCTCCATGCAGAATCTACGGATACATACGGATCATATCCATATACATCCATACCAAGATGTGTTGCCGCATTTGCAACCAGAACTCCAATTGCACCAAGACCGATCACACCAAGCTTTTTACCTTCCAGCTCCTGTCCGGCAAATGCTTTCTTGGCTTTTTTCTGCATCTTTGGCAATATTACCGTCTTCTTCATTTTCCTGTACCCAGTTGATACCGCCGATGATATCTCTGGAAGCAAGAAGCATACCGGCAATTACCAGTTCCTTTACGCCATTCGCATTGGCTCCCGGTGTGTTAAATACAACGATTCCCTGTTCTGCACATTTCTCAAGCGGAATATTGTTTCACACCCGCACCGGCTCTTGCAATAGCTTTCAGATCCGGTGCAAATTCCATCTCGTGCATTGCCGCACTTCTTACCAGGATCGCATCTGCTGTTTCTGGTGTGCTTACAGGTGCATAGTCTTTTGTGAATTCATCCAGTCCTACCTGTGAAATTGGGTTCAGATTATGATACTTATACATGATTACAGATTCTCCTTTTCAAATGCTTTCATAAATTCTACCAGTTTCTCTACCCCTTCGATCGGCATCGCATTGTAGATACTTGCCCGCATACCACCGACAGTTCTGTGTCCTTTCAGATTCTCGAATCCGGCTTTTTTGCCTCTTTCACGAATTTTGCATCCAGGTCCTTATCACCTGTTACAAACGGAACATTCATAAGCGAACGGTCTTTTGGAACAACCGTGCCCTTTGAACAGTTTGCTTTCATCCAGATAATCATAAAGAATCTTTGCTTTCTTTTCATTGCGCTCTTTGATTGCTTCCAGTCCACCCTGTTTTTTTTTCAGCCATTTAAACACTTTACCACAGATATAGCTTCCATATGCCGGTGGTGTATTGTATAAAGACTTGGCATCTGCATGCGTCTTATACTTCAACATAGTCGGTGTACCTTCTAATACATCATCTGTGATCAGATCCTCACGGATAATTGCGATCACAACACCTGCAGGTCCGACATTTTTCTGAACACCGCCGTAGATCACGCCGTATTTTGACACATCTACCGGTTCAGACAGGAAGCAGGATGATACATCTGCCACCAGTGTCTTTCCTTTGGTATTCGGAAGCTCTTTGAACTTCGTACCATAAATCGTATTATTCTCGCAGATATATACATAATCTGCATCTTCAGAGATATCGAGGTCTGAGCAGTCCGGAATATAAGAAAATGTCTTATCTTCGGAAGATGCGATCACATGGACCTCTCCGTATTTTTTCTGCTTCTTTGGCTGCCTTTTTCGCCCACTGTCCGGTTACGATATAGTCAGCCACTTTATTCTTCATCAGATTCATAGGAATCATGGCAAATTGCTGAGACGCTCCGCCCTGTAAAAAATAATACTTTATAGTTATCCGGGATATGCATCAGTTCACGGATATCGGCTTGCTGTCTCAATAATCTCCTGGAACACCGATGAACGGTGACTCATTTCCATAACCGACATTCCACAGCCCTGATAGTCTAACATCTCTTGCTGCTTCTTTTTAATACTTCTTCCGGCAATACGGCCGGGCCTGCTGAAAAAATTGTACACTCTGCTCATTGTTGTTCCTCCACTTTCCTTTACTTTTTTCTTCTACTATTCTGCATTTTTTGCTTCCAGGTCTTTTTCATCAAAAGCTTCATTGATCGGGGCGCCAGGGGCAACCATCGGCCATACCTTGTCATCACTGTCAATCTGGCAGTCGATCACCACCGGATGTCCGCTCTTTAACGCGTTCGCAAATGCTTCTTTGAATTCTTCCTGGGTTGCCACACGTACTCCTTCTGCTCCCATAGCTTCTGCAAGTTTTACAAAATCTACGGCATCATTGAGTACAGTAGCCGAGTAACGCTGTCCAGAACAGGTTCTGCCACTGGCGGACCATACCAAGTACATGGTTGTTAATCACTACCTGGATCACCGGAATATTATGGCGTGCCGCGGTAGCGATCTCATTCATATTCATACGGAAACATCCGTCACCTGCGATATTGACAACGGTCTTTTCCGGTCTTCCGACCTTGGCTCCAAGTGAAGCTCCAAGACCATATCCCATGGTTCCAAGTCCTCCTGAGGTAAGGAGTGTTCTTGGTTTTGTATATTTATAAAACTGTGCTGCCCACATCTGATGCTGTCCGACCTCTGTAGAAATGATTGCTTCACCATTTGTCTGACGGTAGATCTCTTCTACAACATACGGTCCGCTAAGCACATCCGGATGATAGGTCATCGGATATTTCTCTTTGTAAGACATGATCTGTTCTACCCATGCCTTGTGATCCTGCTGTTCCAGACGCTCATTCATCTTCTGAAGAACGACTTTCAGATCACCGACCACACCTTCTGTGATCAGAATATTTTTATTCATCTCTGCAGCATCTACATCAAACTGTAAGATTTTTGCATTCTGGGCAAATTTCTTTGCATTTCCTGTTACACGGTCACTGAATCTTGCTCCTGCGACGATCAGAAGATCACATTCACTGACTCCGTAGTTGGATGCCTTTGTTCCATGCATTCCGAGCATTCCGGTATATAACGGATCTGTTCCCGGGAATGCTCCTTTTCCCATCAGGGAATCGGTAACCGGAGCATCTACCTTCTTTTACGAATTCATATAATTCTTTGCTGGCTCCTGATAATACCGCTCCGCCACCGACAAATATGTATGGTTTCTCTGACTCCCGGATCATACGTACTGCACTTTCCAGATCTTTTTCACAGATATTTTCGGATGGTTTTACAACCTTTGGTTCCTGTGCTGTAAATTCTGCTTTGTTCGCAGTTACATCTTTCGGGATATCGATCAGGACCGGTCCCGGTCTTCCTTCTTTGGCTATCACGAATGCCTTACGTATCGTATCCGCCAGATTATTGACATCTTTTACAATATAATTATGCTTGGTGATTGGCATTGTAACACCTGCAATATCGATCTCCTGGAAACTGTCTTTTCCCAGAAGTGATACTCCTACATTACAGGTAATTGCAACGACCGGAATCGAATCCATGTATGCGGTTGCAATTCCGGTTACAAGGTTTGTTGCACCCGGTCCGCTGGTTGCAAGACATACACCGACTTTTCCTGTCGCTCTTGCATATCCGTCTGCCGCATGAGCAGCACCCTGCTCATGTGACGTAAGGATATGTGTAATCTCATCCTGATGTTTATATAATGCGTCGTATACGTTCAAAATCGCACCGCCCGGATATCCGAATACGGTATCCACACCCTGCTCTTTCAAACACTCAATTACGATCTGTGATCCTGTTAACTGCATACCATTCATTCCCCTGTCATGATTTATTTTGCTTTTTGGAACTTCGAGAATTGCTCCTCTGTTTCCAGAAGTAACCATTGCCGCATATCTTGCAAGATATCCGGTTGTAACTTTTGGTTCTCTCGGAGTCCAGTTTGCTTTTTCTTCGCAAGTTCTTCATCGGATACATCCAGATGAATAGAAAGGTTCGGAATATCGATCTGGATCAGGTCTCCTTCTTCTACCAGTGCGATCGGTCCACCAACAGCTGCTTCCGGAGATACGTGTCCGATAGATGCCCCTCTGGATGCACCACTGAAACGTCCGTCTGTGATCAGCGCTACACTTGAGCCAAGTCCCATACCTGCGATTGCAGATGTAGGATTTAACATCTCACGCATTCCAGGGCCTCCCTTTGGTCCTTCGTAACGGATAACGACAACGTCGCCGGCAACGATCTTACCACCTTTGATCGCTGCAATTGCATCTTCTTCACAGTCAAATACTCTTGCAGGTCCTTCGTGTACCAGCATCTCGTCTACAACAGCGGAACGTTTTACAACGCTTCCGTCCGGCGCAAGATTTCCTTTTAATACTGCAAGCCCGCCTGTTGGTGTGTATGGATTATCAATTGGACGAATTACTTCCGGATCTTTGTTGACCACGCCTTCGATATTCTCTCCAACGGTCTTTCCTGTAACTGTCATACATTCTGTATGCAGAAGGCCTTTCTTATTCAGCTCTGCCATAACTGCATATACACCGCCGGCCTCGTTCAGATCTTCCATGTATGTCGGGCCTGCCGGTGCAAGGTGGCAGAGGTTCGGTGTCTTTTCGCTGATTCCATTTGCAAAATCAATCTCGAAATCCATTCCTACTTCGTGTGCGATTGCAGGGAGGTGAAGCATACTGTTGGTAGAGCATCCAAGTGCCATGTCAACCGTAAGTGCATTCAGGATTGCTTCTTTTGTCATGATATCTCTTGGACGGATATTCTTCTCAAGAAGTTCCATAACCTTCATACCTGCATGCTTTGCAAGACGGATTCTTTCTGAATAAACTGCCGGAATTGTTCCATTTCCACGAAGTCCCATACCAAGTACTTCTGTCAGACAGTTCATACTGTTCGCTGTGTACATTCCGGAACATGATCCGCATGTCGGACATACTTTGTTCTCGAATTCGCACAGATCTGCATCTGACATCGTTCCTGCAACGTTTGCTCCTACTGCCTCGAACATGCTGGAAAGACTTCTCTTCTGTCCTTTTACATGTCCTGCAAGCATCGGTCCTCCGCTGACGAATACAGTTGGAACATTGATTCTTGCCGCAGCCATCAGAAGTCCCGGTACGTTCTTATCACAATTCGGGATCATAACAAGCGCATCAAACTGATGTGCCATTGCCATTGCCTCTGTAGAATCTGCGATCAGGTCTCTGGTTACCAGAGAATACTTCATTCCGATATGTCCCATTGCGATTCCGTCACAGACTGCTATTGCAGGGAACATGATCGGTGTACCGCCTGCCATGGCAACTCCCTGTTTTACTGCATTTGCGATCTTATCCAGATTCATATGTCCAGGTACGATCTCATTGTATGAACATACGATACCGACCAGTGGTCTGTTCATCTCTTCCTCGGTAAGTCCGAGTGCATTGAACAGCGAGCGGTGAGGCGCCTGCTGTTTTCCTTTTGTTACTGTATCACTTCTCATTCTTTTTTATCCTCCTGTTGTCTTTCTATTCAATTTCTTCTATATAACTCTGTAAATCCGTAATTCTATGCAGCAGACAATTACTGAATGTTTGCTGCGATCAGACTTCCCATCTCTTCTGTACCAATCTGAGTCTTTCCGTCCGACATAATATCAATCGTACGATATCCGTCTTTTAATACTTTTGAAACAGCTGCTTCGATCGCATCTGCTTCTTTGTCCAGATCAAAGCTGAAACGGAGCATCATTGCTGCTGAAAGGATGGTTGCGATCGGATTCGCGATTCCTTTTCCTGCAATATCCGGTGCAGATCCACCACTTGGTTCATACAAGCCGAATTTTGTCTCATTTAAGCTGGCACTTGCAAGCATTCCGATCGATCCTGTCACCATACTTGCTTCATCTGAAAGAATGTCTCCGAACATGTTCTCTGTAAGGATAACGTCAAACTGTTTCGGATCTTTTACAAGCTGCATTGCACAGTTGTCTACCAACATATTTTCAACTGTTACTTCCGGATAATCCTTTGAAACTTCTTCTACTACTTTTCTCCATAATCTGGAAGAATCCAGTACATTCGCTTTATCTACACTTGTGACTTTCTTACGGCGTTTCATTGCAATATCAAATCCGCGTTTTGCAATTCGTCTAATCTCTTCTTCATTATATGTAAGAGAATCCTGTGCTGTCATTACACCATTTACTTCTTCTGTCTTTCTCTCTCCAAAGTACAGACCTCCCGTCAGTTCTCTCATGATCATCAAATCAAATCCACGGTCTGTAATCTCTTCTTTCAGCGGGCATGCACCTTTCAGTTCATCATAAAGCACTGCAGGTCTTAAGTTTGCGAAAAGATTCAGCGCTTTTCTGATCTTTAAAAGTCCTGCTTCCGGTCTCTTGGATGGCTCTAACTTGTACCATGGAGATGTCTTTGCATCTCCTCCGATGGAACCCATCAGAACTGCATCACATGCTTTTGCCTCGGCGATCGTCTCATCTGTAAGCGGTACTCCGTGAACATCAATGGATGCTCCCCCATGAGTAACTGTGTATAATCACAGGTATGTCCATATACTTCTGCAACTTTATTCAGAACTTTCATTGCCTCCGTTACAATCTCCGGGCCAATTCCGTCTCCCTTAATCACACCAATTTTAAGATTCATAGTTCTTCTTCCTTCCTTCGGTAAAAATCTATAAAAATAATATTATCGTATTTTTATGCATGTTTCAAGACTTTAATTGGCTAAATTGACAAATTGCTACATTTTACATACTAAAAAAGACTTTTTATCATATTTCTTGTACACTTTGTTGATTTCTATCCACTCGATACATTCTTGCAATCTCTTTGATAACCGGAAGCTTTTTACAATTGCATGATACAGAGAACTTGCCACTGGCAACTTTTCTTGCATACTTTGGTATAACAAAAAAATTACGGAACACATATTTCTATGTGCTCCGTAATTTTTTTTTTATTGCCATGCATTCGTAAAGAGCTGCCAGTGGCAGGTCCTGTAGATACCAAAGTATACAACTGCCAGCGGCAGATTCTATGCATGATATTTCGCTGTTTCAAGAATCCGGTTCGCATTTTCCACACGCTCTTTCGATGGCGGATCAATGCCTTCCAGCTGATACGGGATTCCCAGTTCTTTCCATTTATATACACCAAGTGTATGATATGGAAGAACCTCAACTTTCTCTACGTTATCAAGTGTTTCTATAAAGTCATGAAGTCTGTGCAGATACTCGTCTTTATCGCTTCTTTCCGGAACCAGGACGTGACGGATCCAGACTGGTTTTCCGGTATCAGAAAGATACCTTGCCATATCAAGAATATTCTTATTCGTCTGTCCGGTAAGGATCTTATGCTGTTCGTCATCAATATGCTTGATATCTAGCATCACAAGATCTGTCACCTTCATAAGTTCCTGGAATTTACTGAAGAATGGCTCTTCTCTTGTAAATGGATTCCCGCAGGTATCCAGTGTCGTGTTGATTCCTCTTTCTTTAGCTTTCTGGAACAACTCCAGCAGAAAATCGATCTGCAGAAGCGGTTCGCCTCCACTGACGGTAATACCGCCCTTACTTCCCCAGTAAGTGCGGTATTTCCAGGCTTTATCAATCAGTTCATCTGCTGTGTAGAGAGTCCCTGAATTCATGTTCCATGTGTCCGGGTTATGACAGAACTGGCAGCGCATTGCACAGCCGGTCGTAAATATCAGATACCGGACACCTGGACCGTCAACGGAGCCGAAACTTTCCAGAGAATGAATATATCCTTTGGTCATAGTTTTGCTCCTTTTCTTATTTATTACATGTAATTCGCCATGTACTCCGCCATGCGCAGACTCGATTCCGCTTTGCTTCATCTCGCTGACGGCTGTCGCCGTATATCATCTGATCCAGATATCATAATTCAAGCAAGCTTGATTATAACATCTGTCTCATCTGATGCATGGCTCATAGCTTTTACATATGATCGTGGCAAGTTCTTGCGATAACGTCTAACTGCTGTTCGCGAGTCAGGTCGATGAACTTAACTGCGTATCCAGATACACGGATTGTGAAGTTAGCGTATTCTGGTTTCTCTGGGTGTTCCATAGCGTCAACCAGTTTGTCTGTACCAAATACGTTAACGTTCAGGTGATGTGCTCCCCTGATCGAAGTATCCGTCCATTACACGTGCAAGATTTTCTTTACGCTCGTCATCTGTGTGTCCAAGTGCACTTGGGCTGATTGTCTGAGTATTAGAAATACCATCCAAAGCCAGCTCGTATGGCAGCTTAGCAACAGAGTTAAGAGATGCAAGAAGTCCGCTCTTTTCTGCACCGTAAGATGGGTTAGCACCTGGTGAAAGTGGTTCTCCTGCTTTTCTTCCATCTGGAAGAGATCCTGTAGCCTTACCATATACTACGTTAGAAGTAATTGTAAGGATTGATGTTGTAGGTACAGAATTTCTGTATGTGTGGCACTTGTTCAGTTTGTGCATGAATGTTTTCAGAAGCCAGATAGCCATGTCATCTGCACGGTCATCATCGTTACCGTATCTTGGGAAGTCTCCTTCGATCTCGAAATCTTTTGTGATTCCGTCTTCGTCACGAATAGCTTTAACCTTAGCGTATTTGATAGCGCAAAGTGAATCTACTACGTGAGAGAATCCAGCGATACCTGTTGCGAATGAACGCTTAACATCTGTGTCGATCAGTGACATCTGAGCTGCTTCATAGTAGTATTTGTCATGCATATAGTGGATCATGTTCAGTGTATCAACATACAGTTTGCTTAACCATTCCATCATAGCATCGTATTTTTCCATTACTTCATCGAAGTCAAGATACTCAGATGTGATTGGTCTGTAAGCAGGTCCAACCTGAACTTTTTGTTCTTTTCATCAATACCACCGTTGATAGCGTATAACAGACACTTAGCAAGGTTTGCACGAGCTCCGAAGAACTGCATCTCTTTACCTGTCTCTGTAGCAGATACGCAAAGGCAGCAGATTGAATAATCATCGCCCCATACCGGACGCATAACATCATCGTTCTCATACTGGATTGAGCTTGTTTCTACCGAAATCAGAGCTGCGAACTTTTGAAGTTCTCTGGCAGTCTTGAAGAGTAAAGTACTGTAAGGTTTGGTTCTGGTGAAGGTCCCATGTTCTTCAGTGTGTGAAGGAAACGATAGTCGTTCTTTGTTACCATAGAACGTCCGTCCTGTCCAAGTCCACCAACTTCCAGTGTTGCCCATGTAGGGTCTCCTGAGAACAGTTCGTTGTATGATGGGATTCTTGCGAACTTAACCATACGGAATTTCATTACCATGTGGTCGATTAATTCCTGAGCTTCTTTTTCTGTGATCTTTCCAGCTTTTAAGTCTCTTTCAATATAGATATCAAGGAATGTAGAGATACGTCCAACACTCATTGCAGCTCCGTTCTGAGTCTTGATTGCTGCAAGATATCCGAAGTACAGCCACTGTACTGCTTCGTGAGCATCTTTAGCCGGCTGTGAAATGTCATAGCCATATACAGCTGCCATTTCTTTCATTTCTTTCAGAGCTTTGATCTGATCTGCAAGCTCTTCACGAAGACGGAAGTCTGTTCCCTTCATTCCGTGTCTTGCATAACGCTCAAAGTCATACTGTTTTTTCTCGATCAGGAAGTCGATACCATAAAGAGCTACACGACGGTAGTCACCAACGATACGTCCACGTCCGTATGTATCTGGAAGACCAGTAATGATCTTATTGTGTCTTGCTTTCTTCATTTCAGGTGTGTAAATATCAAATACTCCCTGGTTGTGTGTTTTATGATATTTTGTAAAGATCTTATGAAGTTCTTCGCTTGGCTGATAACCGTAAGTTGTACAAGCCTGCTCAGCCATCTTAATTCCACCGTATGGCATAAAAGCTCTCTTCAGAGGTTTGTCTGTCTGAAGACCAACAACCTTCTCAAGATCCTTTGTCTCTTCACTGATGTATCCTGGGCCATATGCTGTAAGACCAGATACTACTTCAGTATCCATATCAAGAACGCCGCCCTTTGCACGCTCTTCTTTCTGAAGTTCCTGAAGCTTACCCCATAATGTATCGGTTGCTTCTGTTGGTCCTTCCAGGAAGGATTCGTCTCCTTCATATGGTGTATAGTTCTCCTGGATAAAGCTGCGAACGTCAACTGAGTTCACCCATTCTTTTCCTTTAAAACCAGCCCACTGCTCAAAATGTGCCATCTTTTTTGTTCCCCTTTCCTATCTTTCATTTTCTTTTGCGCCGTCAGTATACCATTTCGTGAAGAAAATATCAAGGCTTATTCTGATAATCGTTTTCAAAATCGCCCTTGTATGCAATTTTGTGCAATTTGTGTATATTTATACGAACAATATCGCTTTATTTTGCATTTTTCCAGGCACAATTTTACCTTTTGGACACTAAAAGATGTGGAGGAACTGACGTCGGCATTCTGATCCCTCTTACATATTTTTGTATAAAAAAGAAGAACCTGCACATTATACAGATTCTCCATTCTTTTGCATTTTATTCTGCAGATGCTTTTTCAACCTGTGCGATTGCTGCTTTCTGCATTGGAATACGGCAATTCTTGTTGCTTCCGAATTCTACGATTACATCTTCATCACTGATGTCGATCAGTACACCGTAAAATCCGCTTGTTGTCAGTACTGTATCTCCGACTTCCATCTCGTTGATCATTGCCTGAACTCTCTTCTGTTCTTTCTTCTGAGGTCTCATGAAGATCATGTAGAATCCTCCGAAAATAACTGCATATACAACAATTAAAATAACCCAGCTTGTACCGCTGGAGCTCTGTGCTGCTAATGAAAACATCTCTTTTCCTCCTACTCATCTTTAAACACTATTGCTATCATACACAAAAACCTCGCATTCAGCAAGGTTTTTTATGCTTTTTTCATTATTTTATTCATTCTTGCCCGTTACAGCGGCAATTTTTTCTCTTTATACTCTTTATAACAGTCATGATCGATCGCATCACGGATCTCTTCCATCATATGATTATAGAAATACAGATTATGAAGCACACACAGACGCATTCCCAGCATTTCTTTTGCTTTTAACAGATGTCTGATATATGCTCTTGAATAATTGCGGCATGCCGGACACTGGCATCCTTCTTCAATCGGTCTGTCATCCAGCTCAAATTTGGCATTGAACAGATTAAGTTTTCCATGATTCGTGTACACATGTCCATGTCTTCCATTTCTGCTTGGGTACACACAGTCAAAGAAATCTACGCCTCTGTCAACTGCTTCCAGAATATTTGCCGGCGTTCCGACTCCCATCAGATAGGTCGGTCTGGCAACCGGAAGACACGGAACTACTGCATCCAGGATCCGGTACATCTCTTCATGAGATTCACCGACTGCCAGTCCGCCAACCGCATATCCATCCAGATCCAGTTTTGAAATCTCATCCGCATGTTTGATACGGATATCTTCATAGACACCACCCTGATTGATTCCAAAAAGCATCTGATGCTTATTAATTGTATCCGGAAGCGAATTCAGGCGTTCCATTTCTTTTTACATCGTACAAGCCATCTGGTCGTACGCGCCACAGATTTTTCTATATATTCCCTGTCAGCTACACTCGACGGGCACTCATCAAATGCCATCGCTATCGTAGATGCCAGATTCGACTGAATCCGCATACTCTCTTCCGGCCCCATAAATATTTTATGTCCGTCAATATGGGAATTGAAATACACTCCCTCTTCTTTGATTCTGCGCAGTCCCGCAAGTGAAAACACCTGAAATCCGCCCGAATCGGTAAGAATCGGCTTGTCCCAATTCATAAATTTATGAAGTCCGCCCAATTTTTTTTACCACTTCGTCTCCCGGACGCACATGTAAATGATAAGTATTTGATAATTCTACCTGCGTCTTTATCTCCTGCAAATCCGTAGTTGCCACAGCCCCTTTAATTGCAGCTGCCGTACCGACATTCATAAATACGGGGGTCTCGATGACCCCATGTACCGTATGCACCGTCCTCTTTTTGCAAGGCCGTCTTTTTTGATTAATTCATACATGATTATATTTCCTTTTTCTCTAATTATGTACTACCACCGGTGCTCCTGCCGAAATAAGTTCGAATAATTTTCCGGCCATCTCAGGCTAGGCATGTTTACACATCCATGTGATCCATTTGTCTGATACCTGCTGCCTCCAAATGTTAGGCTGCCATGATGCATCATGAAAACCGACACCTCCGTTAAACGGCATCCAGTA
>VOFI01003248.1_pt1 | contig 35382 bp, 60 predicted proteins | sample 5384131 | NCBI WGS metagenome assembly VOFI01 (sample SAMN12384728, study PRJNA508395) | human gut metagenome | isolation source: healthy gut H | host: Homo sapiens
TCGGTCTTCGCCGCCGCGATGCCCGCCTTCACATGGGAAAGCAGCACATCCACGTCCCAGACGAGATGGCCGTTCTGCTCCTGTACGCCGTTGGGGAAGCGGTAGACCTCTTTTTGCTTTGATTTCGCCATCCTCCCGCCAGCCCACAATGTGCCGCCCGGAGGACGCGCCGATGTCGATTGCAAAAGGTAATATCGTTTCATTTCCATTCATACCGATGCTGTCCGGCTCCGACAGTCCGGCCCGTTCCGTCCGGCAGGAGGATCTCCGCCGTTGTGTTCGCAGGGATACCCACGGTCAGCCGATAGCCGTTCTCTGTCCGCTCCCAGCTTGTCGTAACGTTTCCACAAATGCTCCAATAACTAGCCCGTGCGAAGGTGATGTCCCCGCCGGGCTTCGGTGCAATTGTAACATGGTTTTCTCCGGTGATCCGGATGCCGCACATCGTGTTCATCAGCCACTCGCAGACCGCGCCTTTGGAATAGTGGTTCAGCGAGGCGATCCATTTGACCCTCTGGTTGCCCTCCCAGGCCTCCCAGATCGTCGTTGCGCCGGACTTCGGCATAAAGAGCCAGCCGGGCATTTCCTCGTTTTCCAGCAGACGGTAGGCATAGCTGATATCCAGCCCCGCCAGAACGTCCAGGATCATCGGCGTGGAGAGGAAGCCGGTCCCGAGACGCCAGCCATAGTGGTCCAGCGCGGCGATGAGGCGCTTTCTGGCAAAAGGCCTCCTGCTCCGGCGTCAGCAGCCCCATATACAAAGGGTCGGACGAGCTTGGCCTGCCGGTCGGTATCCAGCGAGTAGCCGTCCTTCGTAACGAGTTCCTGATAGGCGCGTTTCGCGCCCTCGCTGTATTCCCGGATGCGTGCCAGCTGCGGCGTTTCCGGCTTGCCGAGGATCGAGGCGATCTCCAGCACACGCTTGAGCGTAAAATATGTATAGGCCGTGGATTCCTCCGGGTGCGGGGATGAAAAAGTCGATCCCGTGGAAGGCCATGACGTCATTCGGCTCGGCCCACTCGCCGTAGGACTTGCCGCAGTTAACAGCATACTTTCGATTTTTGTGAGAAAGATGCATGGGCTTGGCGAAGATCCCGCCCCATTTCCCCGCGCGGCGGATCAAAAGTCCGCATAGCGCAGCATGTTGTCGTAATACGCACGCAGCAGGCGGTCGTCGCCGTATTTCTGATAGAAATAGTACGGGATATAGACACCTGCGCACGCCCAGCCGACGGGCCGTTCATTTTGTTGATGCTCGGCGACTCGTTTGCAAACGGCGCGATCTGCGGCAGGCGGCCGCTGCGCCACTGGCGGTCAAAAATGTCGCGCACATGCTTGCGGGCAAAGGCCGCATAGTCCGTGAATAGGACGCCGTGTTGAAGAAGACCTGACTGTCGCCCGTCCAGCCCATGCGCTCACGCGTCGGGCAGTCCGTCGGCACGTCGGTGGAGTTGCTCTTCAGGGACCACAGAGTGTTGTGGTAAAAATTGGTTGATCAGGCGATTGGAGCACTCGAATTTTGAAGTTTCCTCAAAGGCGCTGTACACAGCAACAGCCGTAAAGTCCTCTGTCCGGAATTCGACGTCCGTGTCGACCTGCGCATACTGAAAGCCGCCGTAATAGAATTTCGGCGTGTATTCGTTCACGCCCTCCCCTGCAGGTGTAATCCAGCTCCTGCAGCGGTGAGGGTCTTCCTTTGGTAATGCACTGGATGTTCCGGAGCGTCAGTTCGCCGCTGTCATCGAGCGTTTCGCCCATCGTGATGTGGACTCGCTGGCCCTTGTGTGCCGTCACACGGAAGGACACATAGCCCGAAAGATTCTGCGCATATTTGAGGACAGTCTTGCCGGACGGCGTTGTGATCCGTTCGACCGGGGCAAAGCGCTCGCGCTCGAGGACCGGTACGTTGTCGGATGCCGTCAGAGGCGCATGCTCCTCCACGACGCGGACACTGCCGGAATAGGAGGGCTCGCGATTTGCATCCACGATCTCGCCGTCCTTGAGGTCGGCAAAGCGGATGGGGCCGTCATTGCTCCACGCCCAGCTCCCGTCGCTGCAGACGGTCTGCGTCGTTCCGTCCGCCAGCGTCAGCTCCAGCTGCGCCAGCAGCTTTGTCTGCGTGCCGAAGGTGTTCGTCTGCCCTGCGCCGCCGTTGGAGCCGCGGTACCAGCCGTCCGCCAGCTCGACGGTCATGGCGTTTTCGCCGCCCCGCAGCAGGTCCGTCACATCGTAGACCTGATACTGGATGCGCTTGCGGTAGTCCGTGGAGCCTGGCGTCAGCAGCGCGTCCCCGACGACGCGCCGGCCGTTGAGCCGCGCCTCATACAGGCCGCAGGCTGTAAGATACAGCCGGGCCTTTTGAACCTGTCCCGCGGAAAACACCTTGCGGAAGCAATCCACCGGGTAGCGCTGCTTTTTACGGACGGGATAGTCCCCGCGATCCACAGGGCGCTCCAGTCCGAAGCATTCAGAAGCCCCATTTCGAAAAAAGGCCTCGCTCGACCACGCGCCGGGATCGTCGTTCTCATCCCAGAGCCGCACGCGCCAGCTGACACGCTGCCGGGAAGCAAGCACGTTTGGATAATCCGCGTGCATGGAGCCGGAGGGCACCTTCCGCTGTCCCATACCGTACGGCCGTCCGTCGCTGCAAGGATCTGGAATGCGCTCTGCGTGATCCCGTCCTCACAAGTCCAGAACAGCCGCGGATGCGGAATATCAATGCCAAAAGGGTCCTGCAGATATTCCGTTTTTAATCGTACTGCTTTTATGATTCACTCTCCTGTTTTCAGCGAGCAGAAATCGCTGCCGGTCTTGCCGGTATCCTTGTGCTCTGAAACAGAGTATCGGCCCGCCGCGGCAAACGCTGCGCAAGCCGCGCCTTTGTTCATCACTTTAATTCATTATAGAGAGCCGTCCGGAATTTGTCAATTGCTTTTGACAGCATTTTCCGCCGCCCAATTTTCACAAGAACGGCCGGAAATCCCCTGACAGACTTCCGGCATATTCGATCTTTTTCGGGCCATGCTATGACTGCGGTACCCAAAATCACATTTCAAGGAGATGTACGCAATGAAAAATACGAACCAGATCAATATCCCGGAAGCTCGCGAGGCCATGGACAATGATTCAAGATGGAAGACTCGGACCGCGGCAGATCCCTGCCGCGGATAATGCGCCAAATCCGATATTCTGTGCCGTACATTGCAGGAAAAAACTGCCAAAAGATAGTGATCCGCCCCCGCGGGGCGGGACATCAGCACGGCGTCGAACGTGGCCGCGAAATGGAGCGTGCAACCGTGCATATTTCAATCCACCCGCCCCTTGCGGGGCGGGACAACTACCAGTTCGGCCATTCGTCACCCGCCCCGCTTGCGGGGCGGGGTCCCGTGAATGGCGGGGCTTCCAGCATTTCAATCCACCCGCCCTTGCGGGGCGGGACAGCCGCCCGCGAAAGCAGATTTCAATCCACCCGCCCCTTGCGGGGCGATATCTCGGGCATCTGGATCGAGGAGGCGAGCATTTCAATCCACCCGCCCCTTGCGGGGGGCGGGACCTAGACAACAGGCCTATAACCGATTGTACAACGAATTTCAATCCACCCGCCCCTTGCGGGGCAGGACAGCGATCTTGCACAAAAACTGTGCAAAAACATCGCATATTGCTTTGCAAAAAGTGCATTTACCCTGGCCGTATTGAGCGGTTTTCTGGCTTTGATGCGGCCATTTTTCTGCCAAACGTGCACAAATTTCGGTGCGAACCTTCCGAAGAATCGCTGCTCGCTCCCCCGTTCGCACGCTTATACCATCAGGACCCCCTCCGGCTGATAGCCGGCATTGATGCCGAAGTGTTCCACCTTGGCTTCATAGCGATTGCCCAGATAATCCGCTCCAGGCTGTCGCTTCTCCTTGTCCATCAGGGAACAGAGCTTATGCTGAAGCTGCCTGCACTGCGCAGCATCCAATATGCACTCGAACACGGAATTCTGGACGCGCTGCCCATAGTTCACGCATTGCTTTGCAATCAGGCGGAGCCGCCTCCTTCCTGCCGCATCCTGTGTGTTCACATCATAAGAGATCAGAACCAGCATAGGCTCACTTCCAGAGAAACGGCGGATAGGCATCCAGATCGCGCAGAGAATCGAGCGAACCCGCCTCCATGACCGGATATCGCAGATCATATTATCCACAACAGCCGAACCGTTCTATTCTGTCAGGAGCACACCGTGCATATAGCCCAAAAAGCTGTCGTACCCCAGCGTCCATTGATAAATGCCGTCGGCGATCTCTCTCGCAGATGCCACAGCACGATCTTCTCTTTCCGAACGGAGACCGCATGCCGCTGCAGCTCCTGCCAGCTTGCTCTGCCTTCCGCAATAGCCGATACCATGGAGTCATCAGGAACCGCGAGAACCGTTTTCTGATCGATTACCCGGAATTTCTGCGCAAGGGTTCTGAACTGCTGTGCCGCTTCCAGCTCTGCAAAGTCACCGATCGCGCTCATGCAGCTGTCGTCCTGGACAAGCTCATCCTGCATGGAGCGCGTGCTGAGTTCCGGTGTGATTGGAAGTTTCTTTTTGGAAATAGCTTCTGAGCACCGCTGCAGAGACATCCAGCGCCGGATTTTTGGCAGCATGGAATCATCCTGCAGCGAAAAGCTCCACATGACCGCTTCCGTGTTTCTGCCGTGGCGGTTGACCCTGCCCGCAGCCTGCAGGAGCGACAGCAGCGAGGATATTTCCCGGGGAATCCCGTCCGGAAGGAAAAATCCAACGCCAGCCTCCACGCAGGGAGGTCGCCACAAGCGTCAATCCGCGTCATCCGGATCAGCCAGCCGCCGTCTGATCCGATCGATCGTATTGCCGCGGTCCTCCGGCGTCAGAGCCGTAGACAGATGCTCCACATGCGTCTGTCCAAATTCTGCAGCCATATCCGCCGCGATCACTGCCGCACTCTGGACCGTATTCAGGATCAGCAGCCGGGGACCCGGTGCTTCCTGCACCCACTCGGGCAGCTCTTTCCGCCCGATCGGCTTCTCGCCACCGGAACGTGATCCGGCTGCTTTCGTACCGGCTCAATTCTCTCTGCAGGTCAGGTCGGACCAGCTCCGCGATCTCCGGTCGGGGCATAGAGAGTCGGATAACGGTTGGAGTTCCCAATACCGGACCAGCGAACCGGAAGCCAGCACCCAATAGCAGCTCCATTCGTCTGCCAGAACATTCATCAATGCCATGCAAGCGGAAGGGCCTGATTGGAAGCGCGCTGTGTGCCTCATCGACAAAGATCAGACTGCCCGGCAGCTCATGCAGCCGCCGCAAAGGCCGCCGGATTATGGGAAGACAAGGTCTCAAAGAATGCGACCGCAGTCGTCACAACGATCGGCGCGCGCCAGAGCGCAGTAAGATAGCGTGTCTCGATATCCTCAAAATCCGCTCTGGAATGCAGCTCTCTGCCACAACATCTTCCGGTGTCTCCCGGAAGCACGAGCGCTTTCCGGTAAATATCAACAGACTGGCGGATAATGCTGGTATAGGGCAGGACTACAAAGATTCGGCGAGCATTCCGTTTGCAGGCCTGCTCCAGAAGATGCGCCATCACCGCCGTCGTCTTGCCGGAGCCAACAGGACTTCCGCACACGGAAAATCCGCTATGAGCCTCCGCCGATCGGCAGGACTGATACAGCTCTCTGCGCAGGCTGCTGCGTTCGTCCGTCTCGCCGAATTTAGACACATAGTGGTCCAGCGCACTGAGCCGTTCCTGCGGGCGCAGCTCGGCATGGCTTTTTCAGTCTGCCCGAATGCCGCGGCCGTGTCACCGTGGTCGGCATCCGCAAGACAGGAAAGCGCCATACGGAGGAACACCGCCGGGTCCCCGTCATACGCCTGCACTTCTTTGTTTGGCTTCCGGGGAAAAAAGCGCTTCATGCTGCCGAAGCAATGCAGGCAGCGCAGCATCCGTCTCTGCGCGCACCTCGGCATTCCCATTTTCGGAATATGGAGCATCCTCTTGCTGCAAATTCCGTCGACAGATCGGGGAAACCCTGGTGATGGGAGTATACCAGCATTGCGGCACAGCCGTTCCCCATCTTCTGCAGGGCGGCGCTTCCGGCGTCGGTATGGTCCACAGGCAGATGCCTCCGCCTTCTGCTCTGCTCACACAGAACGCTCTGGTTCCGTTCCTCCAGCTTCCCCAGATCGTGGAGCAGCGCGCTGTCCCGGAACGATGGTTGACAGGATACCGTTTGCTTTCACCGAATAGCATTCTGCCTCAGCCGCGTATTTTCCCGCCCTTTCGCAGACACCGCGGACGTGCGCTTCGTAGGTCTGCGGCGGATAATTCTTTCGCGCACTGTGCGCAAGCGGCGTTCTCATCCCGCAATATCAGGTCCGTGCAGCTTTCTACGCGCACAAGGAGGTCCTCCGGCAGTCCCGTTTTATCTGATAATCGGTCCACGATGTGGACGGCTCGTCAGGGTTTCCCAATTTAACGGGGGTCAGCGCCTCCAGCAGCAGATGCTCCGGGCAGCTTCCCAGAATGCTCTTGTGCTCAATGTACCATGCATGACGGATCCGGACATCCGGCCGGATCGCAGAGCGGTTCTGCTCATAGGCGTGGGGGATAAGCAGCTTGAGGCAGTTCAATATCATCCGCCGTGCAGCCGCTTTTCTCTGCTTGATTCGGATTGACAAAAAACGGCATGCAATATACCCCATGGTCCACAATACGATATGCCATCGGCGCCATGCCCCGGTCCTTGCCGCTCTCCACACCAGCCTTATTGGTATTTGTCTGCCGGATGATCTCGACCGGCGCGAGGGAAATGCCCATTCCAAATTGTACGACACCGGTACGGATGAAGTTATTTTCACCCTCTTCAAGGAAGGTATTGCCGAAAACGCGGGCATCCCAGTATCGCTCGACAAATTTGCGTCTCCCGCTCTGCAGTGAGTTTTCCCTCATCTCTTCTTTGATCTGGCTTCGATTCCGTCCGCGGTGTTCGAGGATCAGGTATTGCTTTTCATTTTCTTTCCCGCTGAATTTTTTCCGGCAATGCTTTGAAAAACGGCGTATCGTGCTCATCCTTGTCATTCTGCTCGATCAGATCACGCAGCTTCCGCTTGAAGGAGACCGGAGATCTCCCCGCGGCCGTTGTCACGCTGTCTGGGCTCGCCATCGCGGTCCGGATCGCCATTTGGGTTTGAGTTGACTGCTTCGAGGACCAGAAGTCCGGTTGCACGTTTGATCTCATGATTCATGATTTGATTCCTCCTCTAATTTCATTTCTTTCTCAGAAAATGACGCCAGATAGCCAATAAACAGCTGCGCCTTCTCTTCATCGTTGAACCTGGACGGCACAGTCTGACTATTCCAAAGCCTCGTTGTGATCTGCTCACAGACCCGATACAACCACCCGGCACGAGCTGCATGCTTCCTGTTTTCGTTGTCACTCTTCCGGCGGTAGACTTTCGCCCACGCATAATATGGCATGATCCTCTGGCTCAGCACTGGCAGCATGCGGAGCGGTGACTCCGATACGCTGCGGAACATGCTGCTTCCCACAAGCTCCTGCGGCTTTTGTCCGTCGCGCACGACATCGCAGTACAATTCATGCAGCTCATCAGCCGCCTTGAGCAGCTGGCCATAGAGATATGGCAAGTTCTCCATATAACCTTCCTTTCTGATTCTCATTCGGTCCAGAAATAGTCCCAGCAGGAGCAGCTGCTTCCTGCAGCTTCCTGTATTTTCTTTTCTTTCTGTATGTCCTCTTTCTTCTTTGCCTTACTGCATTTTGGTTTCCTCAAAAGTGGTCCGATGACCATCGCGCTCTCGGTCAAGCGGTGCAGATCGGCTGTAACGGGCAGCTTCGGCTCCATCAAAGAGCTCTATACCGTGATATTGGGAATACGGTCTGTACTTATCCGTCACAGCATCGCCGTCCGTCTCCAGAAGCCGTTCAGAATACCGGCAGCCTCCAGCGGGTACAGGTCCTCCGGCTTGTCAAAGGGAAATGCGGGGAGATTCCCGCAGCCCCGCGACCATGCTTCGCAGCACCGCTCCAGCTCGGCAGGATCGGTCTGCTTGGTGTAGACGATCTTTGTGCGGGCTTTGTCAATTTTTCTGAGTATAAATATCCTTATCCATTCTGCGTGAGTATCTGTCCCATCCTTTTTCGGGCGCAAAAGCTCCCGAAAGGAACTGCTCTGCCTGCGCAGAGAATGTTACACTCATGTCTGGCATCCTCTTGAATATCCGGGTGTAAGAAATCGGAACTTCCGGCCAAGAGGACGGATACGCAAAAAAGGATCTCATTCTTATCCGTGTTGATCCATGTTCGATTCTCCTGTTCCTTCTCACTCCCCGATCCATGCAAGCGCTGATTGCAGTCGTTGGCGCATCTCGGATGAGACCGGATAGCTTTCCCCTTCAAACCGTCCATATCGGCTCTGGCACGGCTGCCCTTTGAACATGGTCCGAAGTGTCACTTCAAATCCGCCCGCCAGCTTGACGCTGGGCATCGGCTCATCTACCGGCTGAAAGCAGATGCCGAATGCATCGATTTCCCTTTTCTGCTTCTCTGCACCACTTGGGGGATTCGCATGCAGCAAATGCTCATTTACTTCAAGAACAAACCTGTTACTGACTGCAGCGATATTATCATCGATCAGTTTTTAATGCATCAAACGCAACGGTCTATATAAGCGGACCGGAGCCATAATCACTTCTTTTTGGACCTTATCAGTTATTTTGCGTGCACCATGTTTCATTTTGCAAATGCAGGCTGTATCCTTTTCGGGGTGCTTTTTCAAAGCTCTCTTTTTACGGAAAGAGCAGAGGTGCAAGATTCATACAGGGATAGTACCCTGATTGTCACCATATTTTCGGAGGCGGAGAAATATCCAATTTTTCACCGGAAACCTTCAGGGGTGCATTCTGCCAGAATGTGGGGATCGGCTTGTATTTTTGGGTGCCAACTCTGTCTTTTGACCTGTGCATCATCAAGCACCCGCGCAAGCTCATACAACTCATTGATCACAGTACTCCTCTCTCTTACCGGATATTCGAGAACACCTTGATGAATGCAGAGGTCCATATCATAAACCGCCTGATATGTCCTGTCAGAAACACCCTGCGCAGCATGGATGGAATGTGGATATCCGGAAGCTCCTTGCAGACCTTTTTGTGGTCTCACGGAACGGGCCGAAATATGACAGCGTGAATTCGCTCCATCCGAGGAACGGCGTCATATAGGATTGCCCGCGCAGCAAGCGCCGGTTGAACATTTCCTGATAGGCGTGCCCCCGGCGAGGTCGTGCGCCGGTCCCATTCGCGGGCTCTGTCCGGAAGCTTCTCCTTATTTGGGTTGGGGATCACATCCGCATAAAGCCGATAGCAGACACCGGTCAGCACCGTGGCAAACAGCTGGTAGTTGTTATCCTTGCTGATCAGACTGGACTTTCGAAGCGGTCCGCCGTAATTCGTTGCATAGGAGTGGTACTGCGGCGCGGAGCACAATTCCACTTTTCTCGGTATGATCTGGACCGCCGGACCCCAAAGGATACTCTCAAACAGACCGCGCACTGCGGAATAAGTCGGTGCCGGATAGCTGCACGGAGAATCTCCGGTGTCCGGCCGCGTCCAGAGCGCCGTGTCCCCTGCGACCTCCATGGAGACCTGATATGTTTTATGGATCATTGGCTATTCCTTCCTTTCCTCCATAACGCATTCGGTATGCTTCCTCTCATCTGCTCTCATCATACATCATCCGCTGTCCAATAAATTGGACTCTGCCCAAAAAATTTCAACATTTTTTCTCTTTTTTTTCAAATATCCGCAAAAAGCCCACTATTCTTTCCTTCATTATATCTCATATTTCGGCATAATTCAACAATCATATGACGTTTTTTTCTGAACATTTATTCGACAGTTTGACGAACCCCCACCATTCTCTGCCGCTGTTTCGCGTAATTTTTCCCCGGCGGCACGCGGGGCTTGACGGGAGCGGCTCAAAATGATAAAATATCTTTGTTTCAGAATGCAGATATGCCGCTGTGGTGAAATAGGTAGACACAAGGGACTTAAAATCCCTCGCCCTAAAAAGCGTACCGGTTCGACCCCGGTCAGCGGCACCAAAAAAGGCACGCCGGTCGGATACCGAGGTATCAGCGGCGCGCCTTTTCTATTTGATTGGAGAAATATGAGATGGACATTCGGGAATACAGGGAATACAAGGCCGAGGATGTCCTGCGCCTCTACGCCAGCGTCGGCTGGACGGCCTACACGGACGACCCGGCAGCGCTGGAGCGCGGCTTTCCGCCATTCGCTGCTGGTTCTGGCCGCGTGGGAGGACGGCGAGCTGGCCGGGCTGATCCGCGCAGTCGGCGACGGCGCGACGATCGTGTTCATTCAGGATATTCTGGTCGCGCCGGAGCGGCAGCGCCGCGGGATCGGCACAGCCCTGCTGCGCGCCTTGCTCGAGCGATTCAACGGCGTGCGGCAGATCAGCTGACGACGGACGACACGCCGGAGACGGCCGCATTTTACCGCTCGCTCGGCTTTGCCGACTTTGCCGGCCTCGGCTGCCGGGGCTTCATGCTGGATTAGAATATAAGGCAACACCGCACAATTCAGCAAGAGCATTTCGCGCGAGATTTTTTGTCGAGGCAAGGTTTGAAACGTGCAGATGTACTCTGTGTACCCGCAAAGGGGGCATGCCGCATCCGTAAGGCGGCAAAGCCGCCAACGGCTGCGCAATACCTCAAACTTTTTCGAACCGATGGATCGGCGAAAATATCCGGCGAAGGCTGAAGCTGCAATTGTGCGGTGCTTATATTGACCCGCTGCAGGGAACCCCTGCAGCGGGCTTTTTTATTTACGTTATGGGGACTCAGTTCACGTAGGCACGCCAGAGGAACGTCACGGCGTGAGCACGCTGGCAGAGCGTATCCGGCTCAAAAGTGCGTCTGACATCCATGCCCCTTGACAATGCCGTTCTCTACGCCCCAGGCAACTGCCTGCGCATAGTAGGCATTGGCCGGGACATCGGCAAACGTCGTACCGCTTGCCTGCGGCATGCCCTTCGCGCGCCACAGGAACGTCAGCGCCTGCGCGCGGCTGCAGGCCGTATCCGGCTCAAAGTGCGTCTCATCCATGCCCTTGACGATGCCGTTCTCGACCCCCCCAGAGGACTGCGTCATAGTAGTAGGGCAGAGGCATCGACATCAACGAACGGATTGGTCGTCGTCTTCGGCTGCGGCATACCGTTTGCACGCCACAGGAACGTCAAGCGCCTGTGCACGGGTGCAGACCGTCTCCGGCTCGAAGTGCGTCTCATCCATGCCCTTGACGACGCCGTTTTCCACGCCCCAGAGAACCGCGTCATAGAAGTAGTCCTTCCCGGCCACGTCGACGAACGGATTGCGGATGCGCCAGCCCCGCGTAGACCGTCGTGTCGGCCTCGAGCGTCAAACTTAGATGGGGCTGCGTCAGCGCGGCGTCAGATACCAGCCGGTGAAGTCATAGCCCTCGCGCTCCGTCACATAGGCGCTCAGGTCCAGGGCAGTACCGACGGGCAGCTCCACGCGCTCCACAACGGAACCGCCGTTGGAGACAAAGCTCAGGACGGCATTATGCACCGTCTCGATGGTGAATTCCACCCTTGTTTCCGCACTGACGGAGTTGCCGCGGACGGCGACGGCGCACGACTTGGCGGACTGCTCCAGCGCGTGAACGGACCGGTGTAGAGCGTGCCGTTCAGAGGATCGGAGCCGTCAAGCGTGTAGTAGATCGCAGCGTCGGCGAGTCCGCCGTGATGGTCACGGTCTGCGCCTCGGCGTAGCTGCCCGTCCGGCGTGATGACCGGCCTGGCGCCTGCGGGTCAAGCTCGAGCGCCGGAGCGTTCTTCTGCCGGACCTCGCCGTCCAGGATCCAGCTGTCCACCGTCAGGCTGCCGTCGCACGCAGTTTGATGCTGTAGCGGGTGATGCCGTCCTGCAGGGCGGAACGCAGCTCGTGGTCCTCGCACTGGTTTTTCGTTGAGCAGGTCGCGGAACGTCTCGCTGCGCAACTCCGCGCCGGTCATGGCTGCCGTGTTGCGCACAACGCCGGTCGAGCCCATGGTGCGTTCGTGCCGATGTCCTTTGCAGGCGTCACGACGCTGTTGCCGCTGCGCTGCTCCTGCTCGCTGTTGAAGTAGCCGTAATTCACAGTGCCGATAGCCGTGTTGCGGCCCGCGATGCCGCCGATGTCGCCCGTGGCGTTCTTCGACGTGAGCTTCATGTCGGAATAGTTGTTGCCCGCAACACCCGCCTGCATACCGGCGATGCCGCCGATGGTCGCAGCGTTCACGCCTGCATCGGCGCCAGATGCTGCCCATGGCGTAGCTGTTGGCCAGGATCGAGAAGCCGTCCAGACCGACGATGCGCCTGCCAGCGCACTGCCGCTGACGGAGACCGTCGTCAGGTCGACATGGGGCGCTGCAGTTCAGATCACGCTGTCATAGCTCTGACCCACGATACCGCCGACCGTGCTCCAGCGTCCTTGAGGACGTGCGGAGATCGCAAAGCCGGAGACGGCGCAGCAGTTCGCGTGATGCGCGCCTGCGCTGTCCCCGGACTTGGTCCATAACACCGGCGACGATGCCCCGCATAGATGCGGACACTGTCCGTGCGCTTGATATTGATCTGTGCATTTTCGATGGCGACGTTGTGGATGATCGCGCCGTCGGCATAGGCGAACAGACCGGCTGCGACATAGTCCGCAGGCGTCTCCTCCGTGCCGATGCGCAGGCCGAGAACGGTGGTTCTGTCCGTCGAAAATGCCGCTGAAACAGTGCGCTCCGGCATTGCCTGCCGGGGACCCATTTGGGGCCCGCGAGATCGATATCCGCCGTCAGGGACGATGTATTCCCCGGCAAAATGCTCTTCCTCATTCACGGCTGCCGCAAAGGCACGCAGCTGATCGGCCGTAGCGATGCGGTACGGGTCGGTTTCGTGCCGCTGCCGCCGTCGAAGATCGCGGTGGGATCGGCAGGATCATAGGTCGAGGTATCGCCGAGCAGGGCGCGGTTCAGGGCGACCTTCAGCGCGGACTTCAGGGTGCTGTCGTCCGCCGTGTCGCTGTCGGCGCGTTCGACTGTCTGGCTGCTGACCACGGCGGCGAGGATCTCCGGCATGGTCGGCGTCGAAGTCCTTCCGGGGTGATGATCTCGGCGGAGACGATCTTGCCGTCCTTCACGACGATGCGGACAATGACATGCTCCGCCTCATCGCGGCCGTGGTACACGCCGGGTCCTGATAGGCATATTCGGGCGTCGGGTCCGGCTTTTCCACGGGAAACATGATGATGCCGCGCCGCCACGGGGACCGCCTGCCGTCGACGACCGTCCAGCGCAGGAGCGGGACGTCAGCTCGGCCGGGTCGACTGGGAATGCGGCAAAGTTCTCATTCAGGGCCGCGGCCAGAGCGGCAGGCTCTCCAGCGTCATGGCCGTGACATTGTAGATAAACGCACCGTTAAGCAGATCGCCGTCCTCGTTAAGTAGCCGGACGGAACGACCGTGCCGAAGGCGACCGGCGGATCAAGGCGCTGATCCTCGATGGTCAGGGGCCGCATCCTCTGCATAGTAGCTGTCATAGCTCTCGCTGATGGCCGTGGCCATGCCGCCGAGCGCGCCGACAAACTTCGTCCACGTCTTGGACGTCAGCGTGCAGTCGCTGTAGCAGTTCACAAGCGTACCGGCCTGGCAGCCTGCAATGCCGCCGAGGTAGCTCACGCCGCTGTCGTCCACGGTGCGGTCCGTGGCCGCGGTCAGCGTGCCGGTCGCATAGGAGTTTGCGATGATGCCGAAGGCGTTCATGGCCGTAATGCCGCCCGCCTCGGCGTTTCGGTTCTTGCAGTAGGCGTCGAGCGTGACATCCGCGCCGCAGTTGTAGATTTCGCTGCGCTGGGCTGTAGCCGATGAGGCCGCCCGCAAAGCTGCTGTTTGCAAAGCTGCCGTTTTCGGTGCGGACCTGCACCGTGCCCGCCGCATAACAGCGGTCGATGAGCGCAAGGTCGCTGCAGCCTGCCAGCAGACCGGCAGACACCGTCTGCTCGCCCGTGACATCCACGCGGAGGTCCTCGACGGAAGCACCGTCCATCAGGGGCCGCAAACAGGCCGTAGTACGTCTTCGTCGTGTCGGTCACAGGCGCGCTCGCTGTGCCGATGCTCATGCCGGAAATGGTGTGGCCACGGCCGTCAAAGTGGCCGCGGAAGGCCTGCACACCTTTGTCCGTGTGGCCGTGGGGGCCCACTCTGCGCCGGTCAGGGTCGAGGTCGGCCGTCAGAGCGATGTAGGCTCCGTCAAAGTCGCTCTTCGCAAAGAACGTGCGCGGAAGGCCTGCAGCTGGGCAAGCGTGCGGATGATCCACGGATCCTTCTCCGTGCCGTCACCGCTGTCAAAGAAGTCCGGCGTCGGGATCTCGGTATCCTCATAGACTCTGGCGCTCAGGACCGTCTTGCCGTCCTCATTGCGCTCCCAGGCGCATACCATGCCGCCGGGCGCAGCGCAGCCAGCTCCTCTGCGGTAAAGCCGACATCCTCGCCGGTCAGCCAGCGGTCGGTGCGGCCGAGGCCCGCAGTCGAGAGGCCCCTCGTTCATGGTGTCTGCAAACGTCTTCGCGCCGGTGTCGGCAGCAGAGACATTCTCCAGCAGGACCGTGTCGCCCATGGCGCCCGCGGCAGCCGTTTCGATCTGCGTGCCGTTGGCCGTCACAACGGCGGCCGTCTCATAGCGGCAGCCAACGACCAAGCCGTTCAGCGCGCGGCTTGCGGAAATTTTACCGTCCAGCATACCGGCAGCGGGCGTCGCCACATCCATGGCGTTGACCAGCTCGATGTTGCCGGAGGCATAGCAGTTGTGCAGCAGGCCGGTCGCCTGGCCGATCAGGCCGCCCCAGCGCCGCTGATGGTGCTGGTGAGCGTGTAGCCGTTGTGGGAGATCACATCGCCCAGCGCGGCGCAGTTTGCCAGCATGGCGCCGTTGCTGTTGATGGCAGTGATGCCGCCGACGCAGGTCAGGCCGCTCTTGGAGATGGCGGAGACCGTCACATCGGTCCAGCTGTTCGTGATGACGCCGTTCATGGCCTGCGCGCCGAGGATGCCGCCGGTGTAGGCCCAGTTTTCCGCTGTCAGGGAGATGGCGGAGCCGGTGACGGAGCAGTTGTCGATGCGGACGTCCGTGCCGATGCTCAGGGGAGCCGCCTGCGATGCCGCCGACGAACGGGCGCGTCCATTGGCCCACTGCGGAGCCGTAGATGCTCACGCCGGTCAGGTGCAGATTGCGGACCCGTGCATCGTTTTGCCAGAATGTCAAAGAAACCGAGCGGCGTGAGGCATCGGCCGGAGCGGACTCCGTGCCGATGGTCATGCCGGAGACCGTGGCCCTGGCCGTCGAACGTACCGGCGAAGGAATGGATCGGCGTCCAGTCGCCGTTCAGGGGATATCGGCATCCAGCGCGACATACTGACCGGCATAGGTCTCGCCGTCCGCCGTCGTCGCTGCGAAGGCGCGCAGCTGCGCCTCGGTGCGGATGAGGAACGGAGCGGTCTCGGAGCCGTCGCCGCCCGCAAACGTCGGGTCATCCTGCGAGCCGCCGAGGACGACTTTGCCGTCCGCAAAGGCCCCAGCTCTGCCAGGCAGCCGGGCGCATGGCCGCAAGGCTCTCGGCAGTATAGGAGTGAACTTGCCGCTGCTCGTCAGATAGGCATCCGTCTCGGCAATGCCGCTTTCGGAGATGCCGTCGTTCATGGCCGCGGCAAAGGCCGCATCCGTGACGCTGTCGTGCGCGGTGATCTTGTTGTAGTCGAAATACCACGACGAGGGGATGGAGCCGGTCGCCTTGACCGTCTGCGTCTCGCCGTTGCAGCGCAGGGACTGCGCCATTGAAATAGTGGCCGGAGACGACCACGCCGCCGCTCTGCTCGCCGATGAGGCAGCCGAGATAGACGTGCTTGACGCTCTCGGCAGAATCCTGCAGGGAGACATTGCCGGAGGCGTAGCAGTTAGTGGGTCAGATAGGCCGAGGCCAGCAGGCCGCCCGCGCGGCACCAGTTGTATTCCGCACTGACGCCCGTGACCGAGACATCGCCCAGCGCGGCTGCGTTGGCGATCATGCTGCTGCCGCCGATGGTGGCGACAAGGCCGCCCGCGCAGGCGGGAGAATTGGCGGAGACTGCGGTGACGGCAATATCCGTCCAGCAGTTCGTCACAACGTTTTCGCGGTCGAGACGACCGGCAAGGCCGCCCGCATAGGCAAACGTGCCGGAGGCAGCGGAGATCGTGCTGCCCGTGACGGAGCAGTTGTCGATGCGCACATTGCTGCCCGCCGTGCCCCGCGCCACCGACGAGGCCGCCGGCATAGATGCGGTCATCCAGCGCCGCGCCGGAGCGCTGCACATAGACAGGCGTTCGTCAGGTGCAGGTCATGCACTCTGGCCGTGATGGCCAACATCGAAGAAACCTGCGGAAACCAACGTAGAAGGCGCTTCGGCCGTGCCGATGGTCATGCCGGAGACCGTGTGATCACCGCCGTCGAACGTGCCGCCGAAGCTGTGGACCGGCGTCCACTCGCCGTTCAGGGCGATGTCGGCCGTCAGGACGAAGTAGACATTCGTCGTCACGAGCTTTCCGGCCTGCGTGGCCTCGGCAAAGGCGCGCAGCTGCGCTTCCCGTCGCGATCTGGTAGGGGTCGCCGACGGACCATCGCCGCCTGCGAAGTAGTCAGGCTCTTCCGGCGTGACGGAGCCGCCCGCCGTGGGCAGCAGCGCGCCGTCCGCATTGCGCTCCCATGTGCACCAGCCGTTTTCCGTCATGCTCAGCAGGCTGTCGAGCGCGTGTCGCCGGTCAGCAGGGGATTCGGACTTGAAGTAGGCCTGCCCCTTTGCCAGCTCCTCCGGCGTCAGGGCCGCGGTGAGCTTGTTCAGAAGCGTCTCGGAGGCGATCTCGGCGGCCGTCAGACCCTCGCAGTGATCGTTGTCGCTCTCGCTGTAGTTCAGCACGTCGTAACCGACGGCCAGCGGAATCGAGACCTCGCCGTCATAATAGGTCTGCTTCTCTTCCTTGTTAGCAGTTTAAGCCGCAGACAGAGCCGAGGGGAGAGCCGACAACGCCGCCGCCGGCACGTCCGCACCGTCCTCAGAGGACATGGCGTCCATATGGATGCGGCTGGAGGAATAGCTGGCATAGACCGCGCCGGGCTGTAGCCCACAACGCCGCCCGCGCCGTACATCATGGAGGTGTTGCCGTAGTTTGCCACGGAGCCGAGGGCCGCGCAGTTCACAACGGCGGAGGTTGTTGCCGGTATCGCCGACGATGCCGCCGACGAAGCTGTCAGAGCTGCCCTTGGCATGAACGACAACGTTCGTCAGCTGTTGCAGATGAGGCTCTTGATGCCGATGCTGCCGACAAAGGCCGCCGACATAGGAATAGTAGGGAGAAGTCGTATCGCTGTAGATCGTGCCGGTCGCCCAGCAGCTCTCGATGATGCTGTTCTCGCTGATCCCGGCCGCCAGAAGACCGACGCTCGGGTCCGTCGTGGTCTTGTTGTAGATCGCGGCGTTGATAACGCCGACGTTGCGGATGGCAGCGCCCTTGCCTACCGAGCCGAAGAGGCCTGCCTCCGTATAGGAAGCCTTCTCGCTCTCCGAGCCGATGGTCATGCCGGTGATCGTATGATAGTTGCCGTTGAAGCTGCCGTTGAACGAGCCCGTCGCGCCGATGGGCGTCCACGCAGTCCCGGTCAGGTCAGATCGGCATCCAGACTGATGTACTGGCCCTCATAGCCCGTGCCGCCGTTGACGGCTGCGGCAAAAAGGCCTGCAGCTGCGCGGCCGTGCGGATGAGATACGGGTCGCTCTTCGTGCCGCTGCCGGACGCGAAGACCGGAGTCTCCTTCGATTCGGCCTGACGGAACACGTCCTTCGCAGCTTCCTTGATGGCATTGCTGCTCAGGGTCGCGCCGGTCACGGCGTCGAGCTTTTTCGACCTGCTCGGGGGTCTGCAGACCGACGAGCCGGTCAAGAAGCACCTTTGGCCTTTTCCCAATAGCGGGCAGTTTCCGAATGGGTCACATTGTCCACGCTCGCGATCGCGCCGTTCGTCAGCGTGAGCGTCAGCGCCACAGACCCGTTGCGGCCCGTACCCGTACCGGTGTAGGTGCCGTCTCGTAGGTCGCCGCGACAGCCGGAGCGACACAGCCGAGCACCAGAAGCACGGACAGCGCCACCGCCAGCAGGCGGCGAGTCACACGATGTTTTGTCATCTCTTGGGTTTTTTTATTTGGCAACACCGCATAATTTGGCCTTCGCCGGATATTTTTCGCCGAATGCTCGCTGAATTGTGCGGTGCTGCCTTAAAAAAAACGGACCAAAAATTGATCCGATTTTTCAGATTTCCTTCGTCAGCTGCCGGTACAGCAGCGTGACGATCTGCGCGCGGGTACACAGGTCATCCGGGCTGAAGCAGCCGCTGCCCGTGCCGTTCGTAACGTTGTTCTCCGCCGCCCAGGCAATGGCCGCGGCATAGTAGCTCCCGGCGGGGACGTCCGCAAAGGCCGTACTGCCGGAAGACTGGCTCCCCCCTGCCGCACGCCACAGGAACGTGACGATCTGCGCGCGGGTACACGGCTCATCCGGGCTGAAGCGGCCGCCGCCCGTGCCGTTCGTGATGCCGTTCTCCGCCGCCCAGGCAACGGCCGCGGCATAGTAGCTGCCCGCCGGGACATCGGCAAAGGCCGTATTGCCGGAGGGCTCCGGTCTCCCGGCAGCACGCCACAGGAACGTGACGGCCTGCGCGCGGGTGCAGGACAGGTCCGGTGAGAACGTCGTCATCGTCGTGCCGTTCACCACGCCGCGGGACAAGCCCCAGACGACGGCGTCATAGTAATAGGCATCCTCCGGCACATCCCGGAACGGGAGCTGCATCACTTCGCCGCAGCGGACGCAGAGGCCGTTCACGACCTCGTGGCCCAGCGGCTCCAGCGGCGGCGGCGCAGTTCGCCGCAGATCGTGCAGCGGAAGTCGATCCAGCCCGACATGGTGCAAGTCGGCTCGCGACGGCCCGTTTCGACCAGCTGATGATCATGCATCTTCGGCTGCGTCGTATACCACAGGCTGCTCGTCTCGCCGCGGTAGACCGTCAGCGGAGTCTTCGTCTTGGCATAGCAGCGGAAGCAGCCCGCATCCGCATCATACTGCAGCGTGCGGCTGAGATAGCGCGCGCTGCGGATCGTCATATGACCGTCCTCCATGGAAATGACCCAGCGGGACAGCGACGTTCGGTGTCCTCCGCCGTGTTGAGCTGCTCGCTGTTCGAGCGGCAGGCCAGATAAACCGCATCAGAAGTGCCGCCGAGGCGGATGGCATACTGCTCCGTGCCTGCGGCACGCGCTCGATCTGTACAACGACCGCAGCGGAAACGCCGCGCAGCGCGCGCCGTCCTCCTCTGCAAGCCCGGCATCGGCAAACGGGACTGCCGCCTCGCTGCTGCCGAGCGTCGCGCCCGTGACCGAGCCGTCACACAGGAGGGCATGGCCCTCGGCAGAGAGCACATAGGTGCCGCTCCAGTCCTCCGGGGCCTCTGTCAGCTCGTGGAAGGCGGGCGTCGTTCCGGCCGGAGTCGCAAAATAGCGATAGACGGCGTAGAGCGTCTGCTCCGGCTGCGCAACGGCAAACTCACTCCCGGCGCGGAGATAGGACAGGCTCCCGACCGGCTCCGCCTGCTCCTGCAGGGACCAGCCCGCAAAGGAATAGTCCTGCGCATCCGCTGCCGGAGTCCCGACGGGAAGCGGCAGGATCTCGACATCGTCGACATAGCTCTGAATACCGGCCTGCATGACGCCGTTCGGCACGACAAAGTGCAGCACAGCTGGCGTCTTGGCAGAGAAGTGGATCGTGATCGTGCAGTCCCGCGCGCAGGGACGAGATGCGGAACAGGTCGCCCTCCTGCGTCACAACAGCGGCCCCCCTCCGGGGGTGACGTTGCGCCGTCGGCATAGTAGCCGCGGGCCGGGACGGCCGTGACCGTCATGCCCTTCTGGACGACTGTTCCGGCCGTTTCCGGGGCGTCCGTCGTCACGGCCGCGGTGAAGCTCTCCAGCAGGCTCCAGACGGAGCTGACCTCCTGCACAGCGTCGACCTTGCCGTGACCGGGATAGGCGTCCTCCGCCGAGACGACGATGGGGAAGGCTGCATGCTTCCGTACGGCTTCCTCCAGCGATGCGGCGGTCTGGGGAGGAATCGCTGCCCAGAATGGCGGGCGAGCAGTCCCAGTTGCCGTAGCGGGCCTTCATGGTGCGGATAGACTCCGCGACCGTGCCGCCCTGCAGCAGCTTGTTGAAAAAAATTCCTCTTCAAAGCAGTAATCGCCGATAAAGGTAACGGACTGGCTGTAAGCCGTAGACCACGCCGACGCCCGCGTCCATAAGTGGACCCTCGAGGCCGTCCGTGGCCATGCCGAGGCAGATCGCCATCCAGACAAGGCCGCCGTTTGCGGGCTTTTCCATATGGTTGGCAATGACCGTACCGTCGACCTCATAGTAGCGCATACCGTTGATGCCGCTTCCGCCGTAGACGGCGTGGCCGTCGGCATAGTCCTCGGTCGTCAGGCCCTCGCCGCTCTGCAGGCAGAGGTAGGACGTCGTCGCCTTGGAGGTGTAGTCCTCATTGTCGCCGGTATAGTCCGTGGTGCCGTGGCTGTCAAAACAGGATAACGCCGCCGGACTCGACCGCGTCGGCAATGGCGTCGACCGTCGCGGCCTCCGTCTTATAATAGTAGAACGCGCCCTCGGACTTCGCGGCGATGCGCTGGCCCTCTTCGTAGTACTGGCGCGTGAATGAGCTGTCCAGACCGTAGTACGGCTGGAAGAGATACACGTCGCGCCTGTGCTGCACGCCGCGCAGGGCGGGAATGCTTTCCAGCGTTTCCGTCTGGCGCCGGTTCCTGCGCACGCTCGCTGATGCGTGCCAGCTGCGGGTTATACGAGCAGGTGATGCCCGGCATCCGTCTGCCAGGTCACGCAGCTGCCGTTCGCAGAGACCGTGCCCGGCCGGACGCCGTCGGCTGTCTCCAGCCAATCGCAGAGCGCCCCGGTGTCCGGCCGCACCTGCCTGCCGCCGTTCAGGCGTCCGCCGACGGCAGCGAGGCAAAGATCGCGTCGGCCGCGGCATAAATCGGCAGCCGTCAGCTCCCGCGGCCCGCCTGCTCGCCCGGCGCTGCCGAAGCGGCGGTGCACAGCGAGAACAGCACGGCCACGGATGCCAGCAGAGCCAGAAGCCGTTTCCATCGATTCAACATGCTATTTCCTCCTGTGAATTCTGGTTAGTCTAGCCTAACTCAAGGCCGCATCCCATCGACGCATGCTCCGCCCGGAGGGGGTGGCCTCGCTTCCTGTTCTGCCGCCGGTTTTGGTTAGTCAGCGCTAACTCATGTTGAAAGAAATCCGCCCAGAGGCGGTCCGGATATCCGGTTCTCATTTCCCGTATATCCTAGTGTATTTTACCGGAGACATCGGGTATTGTCAAGATGGATTTGTAAAAGTTTTTTTCCCTGCGGCGAACACCCGGTTCGCCGCAGGTCAGAATCAGACAATATACTGCAGGACCTCGGTCTCGTCCTCGCCGTTGAGATAAATGCGCGGGATGCGCTTGTTGATGCCGCACATCAGCTCATACGGGATGGTCCCGAGGCGGTTGGCAAGGCTCGTCAGCTCGATGCTGTCGCCGCCATCCTCGCCGAAGACCGTGACGACGTCGCCGACCTTTGCCTCCGGGCACGCGCGTGATATCGACCATGCACATATCCATGCAGATGCGGCCGACCTGCGGCACGCGCCTGCCATGCAGCAGGAACGACACGTTGCTCGACAGGTTGCGCGGGAAGCCGTCAGCATAGCCGATGCCGACGACGGCAATGCGGGCCGGGTCCTCCGTCGTATAGGTGCGGCCATAGCTGATGGTGATGTTCGGCTCAAAATCACGGATCTGAAAGATCGTGGAGCGCAGGGACATCACGGGCCGCAGATCGATCATGCCGCGCAGGTCCTCCGACGGGAGCACACCGTAGGTCGCGATGCCGGGGCGGACCATATCGAGCGCATACTCGGGATAGAGAATAGTCGCACCGCTGTTGCAGCAGTGGCGGATCTCCGGCTCGATGCCCACGCCCTTGAGGGCGCTCAGCATCTGCGTGAAGCGCTCGAACTGCGTATGCGTAAAATTCGCGTCGGCCCCGTCGATGGAATCTGCGACCGGGAAATGCATGAAAATTCCCTCGATGAGAAGCTTGGGCATCTGCGCAACTTCCTTCAGCCTCGACCGTCTTCGGGTGGTCATAGGCAAAAGAAGCCGAGGCGCGACATGCCCGTATCCAGCTTGATATGGACCTTGAGGCGGCGCTCTGAGCCCTTGAGCTCCCTCGTGCAGCGCGCGGGCATACTCGAGGCTGTGGACCTCTGCCGCAGTCCCATAGCGACCAGATCGCGCGCATAGGCAGGCGGCGTATAGCCCAAAATCAGGATGGGACGGCGGATGCCGCCGCGGCGGAGCTGCATGGCCTCCTCCAGATTGGAGACGGCAAGGAACTCCGCGCCCAGCTCACACAGATGGCGGCTGATGGGCACGGCACCGTGGCCGTAGGCGTCAGCCTTGACCACGCCGAGGAGGCGGCAGCCGGATGGGATCTTCGCCCGGAGCTGCTGGTAGTTATGATTCAGGTTGTCGAGCGAAATATCCGCCCAGGTTCTCTTTAAATAATCCATGTAAATTTACTTCCGTTATTTCAGACTGAACTCTGATATCGTTAAATTCAGAATACGCTGACCATTATAGCATACTTCCGCATAAATTGGTATGCCATTTTTCAAAACCAGGTGTCCACCTTGAGCATTTTTTCTTCATAATCCTTCTCATAGGTCGCGCGGAACCGGCCGTCCTCCTCCCCGCCCGCGGCGAGGTAGGCGGAGGACCAACAATATGCCACGACGGCCGGACCGGCCGCCGGAGCGAGCCTTCCGTTTGCCAGCAGGCCGAAGTCCATCATCAGGCCGTCATAGGTGACGGTTCCTCCGGTCTCGTCCACCGCTGCGGTGATTCCGGCCAGCGTCTCGGGCGCGGCGACGGGAAGCAGCGTCGGGCCGTTCACCTCTGTCTCGCAGTCAAGCGTGAACGGGACGACATAATCCGTAATCCGCCGTCAGCCCGCGCGAAAGCTGCATCCCCCGGCCTGCACCAGCGAGGCACGGAACGCGATGGCGGGCGAAACGCCCTGGCTTCTTCCTCCGCAGCCGCCGAGCAGCAGACAGAGGCACATCATCAGTACGGCGCAGCCTCGCCGCACGCGCATCCTCCTATGGCAATAAATATGGCAGCCCGCCGCAACGTCCGAGGGCAGCAGGCCGTACTCCCCATCCGGGCGGCGCAGCGGTCGGCCGCCGTTCCGTGGAGCCACGCAGCCGCAGCCGCTGCATGCACGGGCGGCAGGCCCTGCCCCAGCAGTGAGACGAGAATGCCCGCCAGCACGTCGCCGCTCCCGCCCGTAGCAAGGCCCGGATTGCCGCAGCGGTTCTCCCAGCGCTCGTCCGCGCCGCAGATGGCAGTCCGGTGTCCTTTGAGCAGCACCGTCGCGCCGGTCTTTCCGCAAGCGCCGCAGCCGCGCCCATGCGGTCCTCCCCCGGCAGCCTCCGCCCATCAGGCGGCGGTATTCGCCGTCGTGCGGCGTGAGCCCCACGGGACGCAGGCGCGCCGCAGTACATCTATATGCCCCTCGAGCACGTTTATGCCATCGGCATCCACCACAACGGGGCAGGCCGCATTGCGGGGCACAGCCTGCACGGTGGCAAACGTCCCGGCGCTTCTGCCCAGGCCGCAGCCAATCAGGCAGGCATCGCAGGCGGAAAAGCCGCGCCAGAATTTCCGGAACGGCGCTCTCTGCCAGCATGCCGCCCTGCGCGAGAAGCGGGAACACCATCGGCTCGAGCAGCTTCCCCGCCACGATAGGGATACACCGGCCTCGCCGACGAAGATCAAACCAGCGCCGGACCGCGCCGCACCCATGGCCGCCGGCGCCGGAGCGCCTGTATAGCCGACGGCCCCGCACAGCAGCAGAATGCGGCCGAAATCGCCCTTGTGCGTCTCGCGCGCCCGCCGCGGAGCCAGCCGCAGAGTTGCCCGCGTCCATGACCGAAATATCCGCCATTTTTCTTTTCTTATCTGCCCGCAATGCGGCCTTTTCGATATGATTATAATGTACCGCAAAAAAATAGTCAAAATCCCCGGCGGATTTCCCTTGCAACCTTCGAAAAAAATATGTTAGAATTTTGACGATACAGAAGAAAAAGCTGTGACCGGCCGCCGGCTTAAAATGTGGGGCTCAGAGGGGTGCGTTGCTGTGAGCACTCCCGCAGGCAGTGCAGGCCTTCCCCCGTGAGCTTCCGGCTGAACGCCCTGCGGAGCATTGTCCCGCGGCAATTAGGCACGGGCGGGTCGCTCCGTTATCGGTTTGAGTGCGCCGTGTCAGCGGCGAATGGCGGGTGGTACCGCGGAAGTTCTGTCTTTCGTCCCCTTTCGGACGGAGGACTTTTTTCTTTTCCCTGCAACATTTCTTTTTGCAAAAAAGGGAGAGCCCAACATGAAAGAACAACTGAACAGATCAAGGCGAAAGCACTGGCTGACCTCGCAGCGGCGGGTGGAGATGTCCCGCGCTGGATGCCGTGCGCGTGCGCGTGCTTGGCAAAAGGGCGGCTGACTGCCGTCCTGAAGCAGATGGGCAAGCTGTCTGCCGAGGAGCGCCCCGTCATGGGCCAGATGGCAAACGCCGTCCGCGCCAAGCTGGAGGAGGCACTGGAGAAGCGCCGCCGCGCTGGATGCCGCCGCGCTTCGAGGCAAAGCTCGAGGCCGAGGCCGTGGATGTCACCATCCCAGGCAAGCCCGTGGAATACCACCAGCACCCGATGAACCGCGCTGCAGGAGGTCAAGGAGATCTTCATCGGCATGGGCTATCAGATCGTCGACGGCCCGGAGATGAGGAGGCCGCCTACAACTTCACGAAGCTGAACATTGAAGAGGGCCATCCCTCCCGCGACCGCTCCGACACCTTCTATTTTGACGACGACGATTCCGTCCTGCTGCGCACGCAGACCAGCCCCTGCAGATCCGCGTCATGGAGCAGCAGAAGCCGCCCATCCGCATTCTTGCCCCCGGCCGGGTTTACCGCAAAGACGAGGTCGACGCGACGCACTCTCCGATGTTCCATCAGATCGAGGGCCTTGTCATCGACAAGGGCATCACGATGGGCGACCTGAAGGCGCGCTGGAGACGCTCATCAAGCGCCTGTACGGCGAGGACGCCGTCGTGCGCTTCCGCCCGCATCATTTCCCGTTCACGGAGCCGAGCTGCGAGGTCGACATGCAGTGCTTCAAGTGCCACGGCACGGGCGAGACGGCCGGTCAGGGTCTGCTCCACCTGCCATGGCGAGGGTTGGATCGAGCTGCTGGGCGCCGGTATGGTGCACCCGAAGGTGCTCGAGGGCTGCGGCATTGACCCGAAGAAGTACCCGGCTTTGCCTTCGGCATCGGTCTGGAGCGCATGGCCATGGGCCGTCTGCGCATCAACGACCTGCGCCTGATCTTTGACAACGACGTGCGGTTCCTTTCGCAGTTCTGAGGAGGTAGAGCAATGAAACTGAACAGAAAATGGCTCAACGAAGAATTCGTGGATCTCTCCGGCGTGCCGGATCGGGAGTTTGTCGAGACCATGACCATCGCCGGTCAGAAGGTCGAGACCTATGAGCGGCTCGATGCCGAGCTGCGCAATGTCGTTGTCGGCCGCGTCGTGTCCATCACGCGCCACACGAACTCCGACCACATGTGGGTCTGCCAGATCGACGTCGGCGCAGGCGAGCCCGTGCAGATCGTCACCGGCGCGCAGAACGTGCACGAGGGCGACCTTGTCCCCGTGGCCCAGCATAATTCCTGGCTGCCCGGCGGCGTGCACATCACGAAGGGCAAGCTGCGCGGCGAGGTATCAAACGGCATGCTCTGCTCGCTCAAGGAGCTGGGGCTGACGCTCAACGACTTCCCCTATGCCATTGAGGACGGCATCTGGATCCTGCAGGAGGACTGCAAGCCCGGCGACGACATCAACCTTGTCATCGGCAACAACGACACCGTTGTGGACTTTGAGATCACGAACAACCGCCCGGACTGCTATTCCATCTCGGTCTGGCCCGCGAGGCCGCTGCCGCTTTCAACAAGCCGATGCGCCATCACGACCCGGTCGTGCGCGGCGGCGCGGCAGGCGAGCTGTCCGAGCTGCTGGAAGTCGAGGTTCCTGCAGAGGACCTGTGCCGCTGCTACCGCGCGCGCATGGTGCGCAATGTGAAGATCGCCCTGTCGCCGATGTGGCTGCGCCAGCGCCGGTGCGCCAACGGCGTCCGCCCCATCAATAACATCGTCGATATCACGAACTATGTCATGCTGGAATACGGCCAGCCGATGCATGCCTTTGACTACCGCTATGTCGGCTCCGGCAAGATCATCGTCCGCCGCAGCGAGCCGGGCGAGACCCTGACGACGCTCGACGGCAATGTCCGCACCCTGACGCCCGGCATGCTCGTTATCGCCGACGAGACGAAGCCCATCGGCCTTGCCGGCATCATGGGCGGCGAGAACAGCGAGATCATGGACGATACGGTCGATGTCGTCTTCGAATCCGCAAACTTCAACGGCACCTCCATCCGCCAGACGGCCCTTGCACTCGGCATGTGCACGGAGGGCCTCCGGCAAGTTTGAAAAGAACATCGATCCGCTGCTGACGCTCCCTGCCGTGGACCGCGCCTGCGAGCTCGTCGAGCTGCTGGGCGCCGGTGAGGTCATGGACGGCGTCATCGACGTGCTCAACGACATCCCCGAGCCGCGCACCATCGAGCTGGAGCCGGACCGCATCAATGCCCTGCTCGGCACGGACATCTCCGAGGCCGACATGGTCGAATATCTGCGCCGTCTGGAGATCCCCGTCGAGGGGCCATGCTGGATCCGCGTGCCGTCGTGGCGTCCCGATCTGGTCGGCATGGCGGACATCGCCGAGGAGGTCGGCCGCCTGTTCGGCTACAACAACATCCCCACGACGACGTTCCGCGGGCGCTGCCACGGAGGGCGGCTATACGGAGGCCATGAAGCTCGAGAACCGCGCCGGTTCCCTGTGCCGCAGCCTCGGCTACAGCGAGATCCTGACGTATTCCTTCGTCTCCCCCGTCCATCTTCGATCAGATCCGCCTGCCGGAGGACTCTTCCCTGCGCAATGCCATGCGCATTCAGAACCCGCTCGGTGAGGATGCCTCCATCATGCGCACCGTCGCACTGCCGTCCATGCTCGCCATTTTGGCGCGCAACAACGCCTATCACAACGATGCCGTCAAGCTCTATGAGCTGGCGAAGGTCTACCTGCCGAAGCCCGGCCAGATCCTGCCGGACGAACTGAAGCATCTGGTGCTCGGCACCTACATGGCGAGCACGAGGACTTCTTCAAGATGAAGGGCGAGATCGAGGCCTTCCTGCGCGGCATGAATGTCCCTGAGGCCCGGGCTATACCGCCGAGAAGCACGATCCGACGTTCCATCCGGCCGCTGCGCCCGCGTCAGCGTGGGCGGCGTCGACCTCGGCTGCTTCGGCCAGATCCATCCGCTCGCCCGGCCTACAGCTACGGCATTGACGGCGAGATTTTTTGCCGCAGAGCTGAACTTCACGGCCCTGCTGTCCCTGCAGCTGCCGGAGAAGACCTATACGCCGCTGCCAAAGTACCCGGCCGTCACCCGCGACATCGCCGTCCGTCTGCAGCCCGTGGCGGTGTATCCAACGGTCGCCGCCCCAGGCAGCGCGCTGCTGCGCAGCGTGGGAGCTGTTCGATATCTACCGCGGCAGGCATCGCCCGGCTCGAAAGAGCGCGACTAACCTGACGCTCCGTGCAGACGACCGCACGCTGACGGATGCCGATTCCGACGGCGTCGTGTCTCCGTTCTGGCCGCTCTGGAAAAAGAGCTGAACGCCAAGCTCCGCTGAGCACCGTTTTGTTTCCAATTTGTTTACGCATTTTTCCTTTACTTTTATCCCGAATTTTCGGATATGATAGAGTGAAAGGGAAGAGAAGAGCGGACGTAGTGGATCATAACGATCAAATTCAAGCGTGCCGGTCGCTGTAACAATTGCGGAGATGAAGCAGATCACCACGGAGATTATCGCTCCCTCACGGAAAAAGGGCTATAATCCGATCAATCCAGATCGTGGATACATCTTCTTTCCGAGTCCGACCTACATCACCAACCACAATAACGCTCGCAGCCTCGTCACCGCAAGCTCGATCGCGGCGAGCTTCTTCCAGGGCTTGTCCGGCACCACCTGTTTGATTAGTTCCCCGCCCGGGGGAGACTGCGGCTTAGTAGAGGCCTCCCCTCTTTTTCTGCCCTCCCAAGCAAAAACATCCGACAGTTCCAGCATGCATCGGACCGTTGTAACGTTTTCCGCCACCAATGATTACAAATCGGCAGAAATTCCGAATTTGCTATTGACAATTCGGTTTCTATGTTACAATTCGGTTACATTTTTTATTTGAGGTTCCCGAATGTCCGAAAAAATGAAGTCCCCTCACCTAAGGGCCACCCCCTGATGCGAAGGACAATCTGGTTTATTACGGTTCCATGGCGGACGAATTCATCGTCATGCTGCAATCCTCGAAACAAAAAGCTCGACGATCTCGAGCTTGCAACAAGTCTCCGTCCAGCTCCAGCGCACGGATCCACCGCCAAGGCGCGCGACCACGCGTGGTGAGCAGACGAAGGAACGCTCACGGCTTTTTGGATGTTGGCTGTATTATTGGCTGGAACGATGCACTGAGCACGCAAAAAAGCACAAGGCTGTTTGGGAGGTACTTTTTACATGAAACGGATGATCAGGTCCTGTTGATCCTTGCCGCCACAGTCGCCGCTGTTGCAGCGCTTGCGATCACGGCAGGCGCCCACTGAAAACCGGTATCGGCATTGTCGAAGCGAGCGGCGGCCTTCGCCTTCGCTCTCAGGCTTCTACCAGCTCCGATATTCTCTCGACGGCGCACAATGGAGACAACGTCGTAGTCATCCGTCAGGTCGGAGACTGGTATCTGGTCAACTACAATCTGAAGATCGGCTACATGCACTCCGACTATATCACCTTCAAGGAGCGCGAGAACATTGAGCTGGGCTACGGCTCCGTCGATCCCTATCTCGCCAATATCCGCAGCGGCCCGTCCACTTCCTCCGGTCTTGTTGATCAGGCAGGCAGCGGCGCGAAGGTCTTCATCTTCGGCTTCAACTGCGGCTGGTACAAGGTGAAGTACAACGGCCAGATCGGCTACATCCGCAGCGACCTCGTCACCCTGCTGGAAAAGCCCTACTGCAACAGCGGTTCCTCGAGCAGCGGCTCGAGCTACTCCTCCGCCACCGGCTACGACGATTCCCTATTCCTCCGGGCAGCAGCTCCTCGAGCAGCACGTCTCTCGGCCAGCAGATCGCAGTCTTTGGCATGCAGTACGTCGGTTATCCTTACGTCTACGGCGGCACTTCTCCCTCCGGCTTTGACTGCTCCGGCTTTGTGCAGTATATCTACCGCCAGTTTGGCTACAGCATCAACCGCACCGCGACCGCTCAGCTCGCAAACGGCTACTACGTCTCCTATGACAGCCTGATTCCCGGTGATCTCGTCTTCTTCGGCAGCGGCTCGTCCGCTTCCCACGTCGGCATGTACATCGGAGGCGGTGAATTCGTCCATGCGGCCAATTCCCGCTCCGGCGTCAAGATCTCGAGCCTCTCGGAAAGCTGGTACGCAGCCCGTTACATCGGAGCCCGCCGCATCGTCGGCTAAAGCGGAACAAACTCCCCTGCGCAGGACAAGCTCCTGCGCAGGTTTTTTACAGTTGATACCACGCATTTCCCATGGTATAATGAAGCAAATATAGTGGGAGGAGCAACCATCATGAGGTACAGAAGATTGGGAAAGACCGGGCTGCAGGTCAGTGAGATTGGCTTCGGTGGGGAATGGCTGGAGCGGCACCCCGAGGCAGAGGGCATTGAGCTGATCCACCACGCCGCCGCACAGGGGATCAACATTCTCGACTGCTGGATGGCAGACCCGACATCCCGGGATATCATCGGCAAAGGCATCCGGGACAACCGCAGTCACTGGTATATCAGGGCCACATCGGCTCCACCTGGAAAGACGGTCAATATTTCCGAAGCCGAGACATACAATACGTGCGCCCGGCGTTCGAAGACCTTCTGCAGCGCCTGCAGACGGACACATCGATCTCGGCATGATCCACTATGTGGACTCCGAGCAGGATTGGGCCCAGATCCAGCACTCGGATTATCTGGATTACATCATGGGCCTCAAAAAGGCCGGTGTCATCCGCCATATTGGCATCAGCTCCCATAACCCGAAGGTCGCAAAGCTGGCTGCGGAGTCCGGTTATGTCGAGATGATCCTGTTCAGCATCAACCCCGCCTTCGATATGCTGCCCGCCAGTGAGGATAGCGACACGTTGTTCGCGGAGGAATTCAGCGCAGAGCTCAGGGGATCGATCCCGAGCACGCAGCGCTCTACAGCATCTGCGAGCAGCACGACGTCGGCATCACGGTGATGAAGCCCTTCGCCGAGAGGCAGGCTATTCGACGCGGCGCTCCCCGTTCGGCGTAAGCCTGACGCCGGTGCAGTGCATCCACTATGCCCTGACCCGCCCTGCCGTCAGCTCGGTCCTATGCGGCTATGACACGAAGGAACAGGTCGATCAGGCCGTTGCCTACGAGAACGCCTCGCACGAGAGAAAAGGACTTCGCTTCGGTCATCGCCAACGCGCCGCTCCACGCCCTATCGTGGCCAGTGCACCTACTGCGGCCACTGCAAGCCCCTGCCCTGCCGGCCTCGACATCGGCATGATCAACAAATTCTACGATCTCGCCACCATGCAGCCGGAGGTCCCCGCCACCGTGCGCTCGCACTACGAGGCGCTGGAGCACACCGCCTCGGCCTGCATCGGCTGCCGCTCCTGTGAGTCCCGCTGCCCGTTCGGCGTGCCCATTGCGGAGCGGATGGAAAAGGCCGCAGCCCTGTTCGGCTGCTGAAGTCCCTCTGAAACAGCAAATCACGCAGGCCGATTGTCAGCCTGCGTGATTTTCATTTCGATCTTTTATTTTCTTCCGGCTTTTTCTCCGAGCAGAGCTCCGCTGCCGCATGCAGCCGCTCAGAGGACTCGCGGAATACGTCCTGCACGCCGTCAAGCGCCTGCTTCAGGCGCTCATAATCCGCGTGGAACCGATCGGACAGGCCTGTAATGTCCTGCCGTCTGGCCTTGAGCTTTTCCTCGGCCTGCTCGAACGCGCTGCGCATCCGGACGGCAGAGGCCGCGGCACGCTCGCGCGCCATGCGCTCTGTCTGCTCTGCACGGCGGTAAGCCGTCAGCTCCATCTCATCATAGCGCGGCTTCTGAACGGCCGCTGTGGGCTGCTCTGCGGGCTCCTGCGCCTGCCGGAGCGCAGCGTTCTGCTCACGCAGCTCGGCAAGCTCGGCGCGAAGCTGCGAAAGCTCCTGCTTCTGCCGCTCCGACTCCTCCTGCCGAGCGGCAAGCTCCTTCTTCTGCTGCTCCAGCTCCTCCTGCTGGCGGGTGCGCTCCTCCGCCAGGCGGCGCAGCTCCAGCTCATGCTCGCTCGTCGTCTTCTGAATGAACTGCACCACATCCATGCGGTTGAAGCCGTGCAGGAGCTGCGGAAGCTATCCGTCGTCGCTGCCATTGCCATTCCTCCCGATTCTCTCCCGATTCGGGAGTTTTTTCTCATTATAGCACGCGGAACGGCGAAAAACAATACATTCCACGGAAATTTGACGGATGTTCTCTCCCCTGCCCGGCAAGTTTTCCCATTTTTCTTCTTTTACTTTGTCCAAACCATTCTGCTATAATAATGGATGCAAATGCGCCGGTGGCTCAATGGATAGAGCATCAGATTCCGGTTCTGAGGGTTGGGGGTTCGAGTCCCTTCCGGCGTGCCATCTCGGATCAGGCGGGCTGACGATTCATTCGTCGGCCCGTTTGTTGTTTATGCCGAAAAAAACGCGGATGATGCGCCTGTACTTTCTTCTTTCTCCTGTTTTCCGCTATAATCATAGCCGCGGTATCCCGCAAATCAGAACGAGGAGAAAGAAAATCATGAGAAAAATGCATCCGCACAGCAGCCGCTCTGCTGCTGGCCCTCGCCCTTGCAGCCGGACTTTTCGGCTGCAGCAAACTTGCCCCGATCGTCAGTGGGGGCGACAAACCCCACACCACGGAGCCTGCGACCACAGGATCGCAAACGGACACCGAAGACACGCAGAACATGGAAAATGCAGAAGACACCGGTGAGCAAGACTGGGCCGGCGAAGAGAGTCCTCCGATCCGGCGCCCGTGGAGACGGACCCGCCTGTGTGGGAGGGGCCGGAAACCGTAGTATATCTCGCGCCCTATGACGCGCTGGCCGTGGAATACGGCGGCTATTTCTATTATGTGGACCGGGACGACAATCTCTGCCGCACGACCACGGACATGACGGACTATACGCTCTTCTGCGAGGCGCAGATCCGGGGCGACGTCCGCATCATTGGCATCACGGACGCCGGGAGGATGTACCTGAGCAGCGGCGGGCAGTCGTGCTATGTCGATCTGGCCGAGGGCCGGGACGGCATGGCGGCCGACTACGGCATGGTCGAGTCGCAGACGTTCACAGGCGCTGCCCTCCATCGGCATCCGCGCCCTGCGCGCGGCGGCTGGATGTACTACACAAAGTCCGGCGAAAAACGGTCTGTTCCGCGCAAAGATCGGCGCAGTGCCCGAGGAGGAAAACTGCATCGTCTTCGACAAGGACATCCGTGAAGCGGCCGTGACCGGCGATTACCTGATCTACACCTACAACAGAGGCAGTCGCGCCGACCTGCAGGTCACGCTGGCTGACGATCCCGACAGCCTGCTGCTCACGATCGAGGGCAACGGCACCTATCCGACGACCATGCTCGCCGGTACGGACGACCGGAGTGGGACGCCCCTGCTGCTCGTCTCGCGCTATGAGCTCATCGACCGCGGCGCCGAATACCTCCGTCTATGACCTTTCGACGCTCGAGCTCGCGACGGACAGTATGCTGGACAGCGCCAAATTGCAGCGCCTTGGATATTGCTTCGGCAAAAATGGGGACGAGATCGTCTGTCTTCAACAACTGTCTCCGCTTCGATCCCTTCGGGACGTTCTCAGACGGCAGCAGCCAATACTATCCGAACGCCTACTATACGGACGACTATCTCGTGAGCTTTTTTCAGCATCACCTATGCCGGAAACGGCTGGTACTTCTTCGCGGACGCGGATCAGGGCGGCGCGACCCATGCCATTGAGGAAGGCGGCACCGAGCTCATCCCGCTCGTCTGACCCAAAGGTGAATAGCCCGGCTGCCAAATGATGGCAGCCGGGCAAATTTAGCTCAAATGTGGTGTCAGGGAACGCCGCAAGCGTTACGCTTTCCAGATAATTCCTGAATGAGATTGTCCAGCTCCGTCCAGATCGGTTTCGTGCGGCAGTCCTGCGTGCGGTCGCAGGAGCACTGACCGTTTTCCATGCACGAAACAGGGGCCAGCGTGCCCTCCGTCAGGTTCAAAATTTCGGCCAAGGTGTATTCCTCCGGTCGGCGATTCAGCCGGTAGCCGCCACCCTTGCCGTGAATAGCATCGACGAGCCCGGCCTTCGACAGGACGGTCATGATATTCTCCAGATATTTTCTGGAGATCTCCTCGCGGTCTGCGATCTCCTTCAGGGGGGACATATTCCTCCAGCCCGCTTTCCGCCAGATCGATCATGACGCGCAGCGCATAGCGGCCCTTTGTTGAAATCATCATTGCGTATTTCTCCTCAGAGGATCGTTCCGCCGCCGAGGACGGTATCGCCGTCATACAGCACAACGGCCTGCCCGCGTGCAATGGCGCGCTGCGGCTCGTCAAACGAGATGTGTACCGTGCCGTCCGGATTCTGCGTGACGGTCGCGGGCTGCTCCTGCTGGCGGTAGCGAATTTTGGCCTTGACGTTCAGCTCGGCGGGCGGCGTATCATAAGCGATCCAGTTGAAATCGCCCGCATCCAGCTCCCGTGGTGAACAGGGCCTCGTTCGGGCCGAGCACGACGGTGTTAAAACCTCCGGCGCTTCTCGCAGACATAATACGGATGCTCGATGCCGAGGCCCAGTCCCTTGCGCTGGCCGATCGTATAGTGGATGATGCCTGCGTGTGCTCGCCCAGCACATGGCCCTCCCGGTCCACGAATGGGCGTGATCGTCGTGCCCGTCTCGTTGCGCCATGACCGTGAGCAGGTATCCTCGCGAGACCAGCATCGGCGACCTGCCGAGCCGTTTTCATGTTGCGTAATCATACTCCAGCAATGCGGGATGATGCTTTCAAAACGTTGAGTAAATGCTTTTTACGCCGCGCGCGGCCTATCAACCAGGGCGGTGTCGCGCCGCCGGACGTGAACGGCTGGTCACCCAGCAAAACCACTTTTGCCATCAATATCGCGCAGAGCCTGCACAGGGACTCCGCAACCTGCCCCAGCGGCTAGCCGGAAAAGCTCTCACACGGGAAGGAGCGGCATGGCGGCGGCCCCTGATCAGCAGCATTCAGCATAATCATGGTGTCTCCGGCCGGACTGAGTTGGAATGCAGTCCCGGTAGGTAATAGGATATCATATTTCATCGGGGCGTCCAAGATTCCCGCGTTCGCGAAAAATCCGAACTTTTTGGCATCAGTGATCTGATATCGGCGCAAAAGAAATTGAGAGGTAGCTGGGAGCTGGCTAGAGGCTTACGACGCTGAAGTAGCCAGGCGTTACGCGTCTCGCGGGTTCGAATCCGCCCTCTCCGCCAGGAAAAAGGCGCTGATGCAGTGCTCTTTCAATCATATCCTCCCGGGTGAGGGAAATGCCGTTGACCCTTTCCGTGTGGGGAATCACTGCGCGGTGGTGGATTTTATGGAAAGGTTGTCATCTGCGAGGGGTGTTACTATAACTCGTCAATGAATTAAAAAGCGCAATGTATTCCTGTGTTTTCTACCTCGCTGTGGTCTCTCGCCATTCACACGGAACTTCTAGTAAGCCGAACGGCTGCCTCACCGGCGGTCGTTCGTTCAGGACGCCTGCTGCTCAAACTGGCTCGGTGCCAGGGTCCGGCATGGCCGCCTGCAGCCAGCAGGCTCTCTTGTGTGCTCGGTCCACTGATCGAGAGGCGTTGGAGGGCAATGACGAAAACTCGTGCGATGCTTTCCATCAGCATG
>VOFI01002691.1_pt1 | contig 35367 bp, 29 predicted proteins | sample 5384131 | NCBI WGS metagenome assembly VOFI01 (sample SAMN12384728, study PRJNA508395) | human gut metagenome | isolation source: healthy gut H | host: Homo sapiens
CCGGCCATGGATTTTTGTTCGACAGCCATTCTTGTTTGGGACGATAGGGAAAACGTTCGATCGTTTCTCCCACTGTATGGCTCACATACGTGAATGCAGTGTCGCAACTTATCATATCCTCAATAAAATCGTTATTCAGAAAATTTTGAACCGGTTGTTTATAAAGCCCTCCTACCGGATATTCCATACCATTAATGGTCAATACAGCTTCCGGACGGATAGCACGCAGCTCTGCATTGCCATTCATCAAATTGTCAAATGCAATCGTTGCGACATTAGGAGATAATATGAATGTACGTGAGAGTAGCCCGTTACTAAGGCACAATTCTTTATCGGTAGTTGTCACTTTGGCTTGATAGGATGATCCGTCAATCAACCAATCTTTTTGAAGATTCAATGCAAGAGAATATTGTACTTGTAATGCACACAATATCACCAGGATGTGTTTTTTAAGGTGTTTCATATAACTCAATATATTAATAGATAAATTCAAACATAAGCAAAAATACAGGAGGTGCATAATTTATATACACACAAATATTGTAAAAAAGTACGGTTTTCAATCTATATGAACAAAATAAGCACATTTTATGGAGGATTTGAACACATTTCTACTAAAAAAGTCTATCGGCAGAATTAAATATACACAAAGTCAACTCCGCCAACCGGTCAAATAAATCAAGAATATGACTCTTTATCCCATTAACCTGTATGTTCAGAAAGCAAATCCGGTGCCTGCTAAAAGATTAATGAAGCTGTCAGTATCATAAAAAACGTGAGTTCTTTTCGTCCTCATATGAATTTATTTCGTATTTTTGCGTGGACATCCCCTTTTTTGATGTTCAGGAAGATTATTTGTTGTTAAAGCAAAGCGAAGATTGATTTATGAGTGACGAAATTAACGAGATACCGGAAGAACATTCAGACTACAAACCGGCGGACGCACGGGACGAAAACGTAAAACACCAGTTAACAGGCATGTACCAGAATTGGTTTCTGGACTATGCTTCATACGTTATTCTGGAACGTGCCGTACCCCATATCAATGACGGTTTGAAGCCTGTGCAACGACGTATTCTACATTCCATGAAACGTCTGGACGACGGGCGGTATAACAAAGTGGCAAATATTGTGGGACACACCATGCAGTTCCACCCTCACGGTGACGCTTCTATCGGTGATGCTCTGGTGCAACTCGGACAGAAAGACCTGCTGATCGACTGTCAGGGTAACTGGGGTAATATCCTCACCGGAGACGGTGCTGCCGCCTCCCCGTTATATCGAGGCACGCTTATCCAAGTTTGCGCTGGATGTTGTCTTCAATCCCAAAACTACCGAATGGAAACTTTCTTATGACGGACGAAACAAGGAACCGGTCACTCTTCCTGTGAAATTCCCGTTATTGCTGGCGCAAGGAGTGGAAGGTATCGCCGTCGGGCTTTCTTCCAAGATACTGCCGCACAACTTCAACGAACTTTGCGATGCCTCTATCAACTACCTCCGTGGAGAAGAGTTCCAACTATATCCCGATTTCCAGACCGGAGGTTCTATCGACGTAGCCAAATACAACGACGGCGAACGTGGCGGAGCCGTGAAAGTACGTGCCAAGATCAACAAGATTGATAACAAAACCCTTGCTATCACAGAAATCCCTTACGGAAAAACCACTTCATCCGTAATCGACTCTATCCTGAAAGCTGTTGATAAAGGAAAGATCAAAATTCGCAAGGTAGATGACAATACGGCTGCCAACGTAGAAATACTGGTACACCTCGCACCCGGCACTTCATCGGACAAAACGATTGATGCACTGTACGCTTTCACCGACTGCGAAGTGAGCATCTCACCCAACTGCTGCGTGATTGACGACAGCAAACCTCATTTCCTCACCGTCAGCAAAGTCCTGAAAAAGTCGGCAGACAACACGCTGGATTTGCTGAAGCAGGAACTGGAAATCAAGAAAGGCGAAATACTGGAATCCCTGCATTTCGCTTCGCTCGAAAAGATATTTATCGAAGAACGCATCTATAAGGACAAAGAGTTCGAGCAATCCAAAGACATGGACGCAGCCTGTGCACATATCGACGAACGGCTGACCCCGTTCTATCCGAGCTTTATCCGTGAGGTGACCAAGGAGGATATCCTCAAACTAATGGAAATCAAAATGGGACGTATCCTGAAGTTCAACTCGGACAAAGCGGACGAACTCATTGCCCGGATGAAAGAGGATATTGCCGAAATTGACGACCACCTGGCTCACATCGTAGATTATACCGTCAACTGGTATCAGATGCTGAAGAACAAATACGGCAAGAACTTCCCTCGTCGCACGGAATTGCGCAACTTCGACACCATCGAAGCCGCCAAAGTAGTGGAAGCCAACGAAAAACTCTATATCAACCGTGAAGAAGGATTTATCGGAACAGCCTTGAAGAAAGACGAGTTCGTAGCCTGCTGTTCGGATATCGACGACGTGATTGTCTTCTTCCGCGACGGGAAATATATCGTCACTCCGGTAGCCGACAAGAAATTTGTAGGCAAGAACATACTTTATGTCAATGTCTTCAAGAAGAATGACAAACGTACAATCTACAATGTCACCTACCGCGACGGCAAGGAAGGCACAACCTATATCAAACGTTTTGCAGTCACTTCCGTTGTCCGCGACCGCGAATATGACGTCACGCAAGGAACACCGGATTCACGTATCACTTATTTCAGTGCCAATCCGAACGGGGAAGCCGAAATCATCAAGGTGACTTTAAAACCGAATCCGCGTGTGCGGCGTATTATCTTCGAGCGTGACTTTAGTGAGATCAGTATCAAGGGACGACAAGCACAGGGAGTTATCCTGACCCGCCTGCCGGTACACAAGATAGCCTTGAAACAGAAAGGCGGTTCCACACTCGGCGGACGTAAGTATGGTTTGACCGTGATATCCTCCGTCTCAACTATGACGGACGCGGCGAATATCTGGGTGAATTCCAGAGCGACGACACCATACTCGTTGTGCTGAACAACGGTGACTTTTACACCAGCAACTTCGACCTGAGCAATCACTACGAAGACAATGTAAGCATCGTCGAGAAGTTCGATCCCAATAAGGTATGGACAGCTGCCCTTTATGATGCCGACCAGCAGAATTATCCGTACCTGAAACGTTTCTGCTTCGAAGGTTCCAACCGTAAGCAGAACTATCTGGGCGAAAACAAGAATAACCGCCTCATCCTGCTGACCGACGAGTTTTATCCCCGTCTGGAAGTGATATTCGGCGGACACGACAGTTTCCGAGAACCATTGGAAATCGATGCGGACGAGTTTATTGCTGTCAAGGGATTCAAAGCTAAAGGTAAACGTATCACCACTTACACAGTGGAGACGATTAACGAGCTCGAACCGACCCGCTTCCCCGAACCGGAACAGGAACCGCAGGAAGAGGCAAGTGAAGAACCCGAAAATCTGGATCCGGACAGTGACAAAAGCGAAGGGGATATTATTGATGAGATCACCGGGCAGATGAAATTATTCTGATGAAGAAAAAACTAATATACTTGGGGCTGACAGGATGCATCCTGTTCGCCCTTTGCACAAGATTACAGGCGCAGATTGACTCCCTGCAGGCTCATCGGTATGTAACACGTGCCACCATGTACGGCATCGGTTTTACCAATGTGTTCGACACCTACCTGTCACCACAGGAATATAAGGGAATCGACTTCCGCATTTCCCGCGAAACAATCCGTATGACAAAGTTGTTCGATGGTAATGTTTCCGTACAGAATTTCTTTCAGGCAGATATCGGCTATACGCATAACCGTGCCGACAACAACAATACATTCTCCGGATTAGTCAACTGGAATTACGGCCTGCATTACCAGTTCCGCCTGACGGAGAATTTCAAATTACTGGCCGGAGGACTGATAGACGCCAACGGCGGCTTTGTCTACAATCTCCGTAACACGAACAATCCGGCTTCCGCAAGGGCATACGTCAATCTGGACGCTTCAGGAATGGCTATCTGGCATCTCAAAATCAAACGCTATCCAATGGTGTTGCGCTATCAAGTGAACCTTCCTGTCATGGGAGTTTTGTTCTCGCCGCACTACGGGCAGTCTTATTACGAGATTTTCTCATTGGGCAATGCCGGCGGAGTGATTAAATTCACTTCTTTGCACAACCAGCCTTCCCTCCGGCAAATGCTCTCGATTGACCTGCCGATAGGATATACCAAGATGCGTTTCAGCTATCTGGCTGATTTGCAACAATACAAAGTAAACAATATCAAGACACATACCTACTCGCACGTATTCATGGTAGGATTTGTGAAAGACCTATACCGAATCCGAAATAAAAAAGGAGCAGCCCCTCTGCCTTCATCGGTCAGAGCCTACTAAGAGAACAAGATTTAATGTTGAAATTTCAAAGAGCGATAGATAAGAAGAATGAAAAATAAGATTATACAATTACTTTTACTAATCTGCTGCCTGCCGGCGCTGACCGGTTGCATCAGGGAAGAAGACTACGCCAATGATCCCGTAGGAAACTTCGAACAACTATGGAAGATCATTGACGAACAGTATTGTTTTCTGGACGCAAAAGGTATTGACTGGGATGCCGTACACGAAAAATACCGAAAACTGGTGGTACCGACCATGTCCAACGATGATTTGTTTGACCTTCTGAGTCAGATGTTATATACCCTGAAAGACGGGCACGTCAATCTTTCTTCCGCCAAACGCACTTCTTTCTATGATGAGTGGTATCAGGGTTACGACTGGAACTACCGGGAAGATATTCTCTATCAAACTTATCTGGGCAGTGCCAGCACAGGATACTATACATCCGCCGGTTTAAAATATAAGATATTCGACAATAATATAGGATATATCCGTTATGAGAGTTTCAGTGCAGGGGTAGGAAACGGTAATCTGGATGAGGTTCTTCTCTACCTGTCACCTTGCAACGGATTAATCATTGATGTACGCGACAACGGAGGGGGAAACTTGACAAACTCCACCCGTATCGCCGCCCGGTTCACCAACCAAAAGACGCTGACCGGATACATTCAGCACAAGACCGGACCGGGACATAATGATTTCTCCCAAATGGAACCGATTTATCTGGAACCGTCCAACAGTATCCGGTGGCAGAAAAAGGTAGTGATATTAACCAACCGTCGTTGTTACAGCGCAACAAACGATTTTGTCAATGCGATGCGCAGCATAGAAGATACAGAAATTATCCAGTTGGGCGACCGGACCGGAGGTGGTTCCGGTCTTCCGTTCTCGTCCGAACTGCCGAACGGTTGGAGCATCCGCTTCTCCGCCAGCCCGCATTTCGATAAGAACAAACAGCCGTTGGAAGAAGGTATCGCACCGGATGTTGCTATCAATATGTCTAAGGAAGACCAACTTGAGAACAAAGATACACTGATTGAAAAGGCATTTGAGATACTAAGCGAATAACTTTATTGCCGAATTATTTGTCAAATCAGAAAATCTTCCTATCTTTGCACCGCTAAACAAAAAAGCTACACATGCGGATGTGGCGTAATTGGTAGCCGCGCCAGACTTAGGATCTGGTGTCGTGAGACGTGTAGGTTCGAGTCCTATCAGCCGCACTCAAAATAAACTAGAAGCCTTCAAGATACTATCTTGGAGGCTTTTTAATTGGTTACAATATGAAGAAACATCAACTTTGCTGTATTGGTCACATCACATTAGATAAAGTAGTCACCCCTCAAAGCACTGTTTATATGCCGGGAGGAACCGCTTTTTACTGTTCACACGCCATTCGTCATTTCAATGATATCGACTATACACTGGTCACGGCAGTTGGTGCAACAGAAATGAACGTTGTAAAACAGCTGCGTAAGGTCGGCATTGATGTCACTGCATTGCCCAGCCGGCATTCCGTATATTTCGAGAACATCTACGGGACCAATCCCGATGACCGTACCCAACGTGTACTGGCAAAAGCTGATCCTTTCACCGCTTCCCAACTCCGTGAGATAGACGCGGAGATTTACCACCTCGGCTCCCTGCTGGCCGACGACTTCTCACTGGAAGTAATCAAGAGCTTTCCCTAAAAGGATTGATTGCAGTAGACTCACAAGGTTACCTGCGTGAAGTACGTGACACTCATGTATATCCGACAGACTGGACCGACAAGCGGAAAGCCTTACGATATATCCATTTCCTGAAAGTCAACGAACACGAAATGGAAGTGCTGACCGGACTTTCCGATCCTCACGAAGCCGCCCGGCGGTTGCATGAATGGGGAGTAAAAGAAGTGTTAGTTACATTGGGAAGCATGGGCTCACTTATTTTCAACGGGACGGACTTTTTCCGTATCCCGGCTTATAAGCCTGCGCAAGTGGTGGACGCGACAGGCTGCGGTGATACATATACAATCGGCTATCTGTATCAACGGGTATCCGGAACCGGCATTGAGGAGGCGGGGCGTTTCGCCGCTGCGATGTCGACACTGAAAATCGAGAAATCCGGTCCTTTCAACGGCAACAAAGAAGATGTCTTCCACTGCATAGAGACAGCGGAAGAAATGTTTTAAGGTCACTATTGCTATTTCACATCGGTTCCTTTTGTGTTAAAATCGGACATTCCTGTATTTTCCAAAATCTTTTTTGCCTTTCGTTTGTTTCCTTTGTTACTCTCGCCAAAAGACGGCAGAAAAAGACTTCAACCTAAATAGTAACAAATGGAAAAATTTAATGCAATGAGGACTAGACTTTTACAACATCTTCAGAAGAAAACCACTAGGTTTAAGAGCATAGTTGCGATCACTTGCTTATTGCTTACCTCTGCATCTGCCTTTGCACAGACAAAGACGGTGACAGGAACAGTGACAGACGCTGCTAATGAACCATTGATCGGCGCATCGGTACTCGTACAAGGAACTTCCACCGGAACCATTACGGACATGGACGGTAAGTATTCAATCTCTGTCACTCCGGAGGACGTACTGGCATTTTCCTATGTGGGAATGACCTCGCAGAGCGTCAAGGTCGGTGCGCAGACCGTTATCAACGTCACCCTGAAAGAAGATTCGCAAGTGCTAGCCGAAACGGTAGTTATCGGATACGGTAGTGCAAAGAAAAGAGACTTGACAGGTTCTATCACCAATATCAAAGGAGAAGAGCTTGCCAACAAACCTGCCATGAATCCGCTTTCTTCCTTACAGGGAAAAGTGGCCGGCGTGCAAATCGTAAACTCCGGACGTGCCGGCTCCGACCCGGAAATTCGTATTCGCGGTACAAACTCTATCAACGGATATAAACCTTTGTATATCGTTGACGGACTATTCAACGATAACATCAACTTCCTGAATCCGGAGGATATCGAATCCATGGAGATTCTGAAAGACCCGTCTTCACTGGCGATCTTCGGTGTCCGTGGTGCTAACGGTGTGATTATCATCACCACCAAAAAAGCCAAAGAAGGACAAACACTGGTAAATATAAACACCTCCTTCGGCTTCAAGAAAGTAGTAGATAAGGTGAAGCTGGTAAACGGATCGCAATTCCGTGAGTTATACAGCGAGCAGCTCGCCAATCAGGAAGACGCCCCGTTCGACTTCACCGGCTGGAATGCAAATACCGACTGGCAGGATGAAATTTTCCAGACTGCTTTCATTACAAACAATAACATCAGTATTACAGGGGCTTCGCCCAAACATAGTTTCTACCTGGGAGTGGGCTACTCTTACGAACAAGGCAACATCGAGCATGAGAAATTCAGCAAAGTGACGATTAATGCAAGTAACGATTACAAGATTACGGACTTTCTGAAAGTCGGCTTCCAGTTCAACGGAGCACGTATGCTTCCGGCAGACTCCAAACAGGTATTGAATGCCCTGCGTGCCACCCCGATCGCTCCGGTATATAATGATGAATACGGACTATACAGTGCACTGCCCGAATTTCAGAAAGCACAGATCAACAATCCAATGGTAGACGTCGATCTGAGAGCAAACACCACCAAAGCCGAAAACTACCGGGCATCCGGTAATATTTATGGTGAGGTAGACTTCCTGAAACATTTCACGTTCAAAGCGATGTTCTCCATGGATTATGCGTCGAACAACGGACGGACATACCAGCCTATCGTAAAGTGTACGACCCCACTGTCAGCGGGAATATAGCCACCTTGGGAACAGGCAAAACCGAGGTCAGCCAGTTCAAGGAAAATGAAACGAAAGTACAGAGTGACTATGTGTTGACATATACGAACAGCTTCGACAATGGCAACCATAACCTGACTGCTACTGCAGGTTTCACGACTTATTACAATTCCCTGAGCCGCCTGGACGGAGCACGCAAACAAGGTGTAGGTCTGGTGATTCCCAACGATCCGGACAAATGGTTCGTGAGTATCGGTGATGCAGCCACTGCCACCAATGGAAGCACGCAGTGGGAACGCAGCACACTGTCCATGCTTGCACGTGTGATCTACAACTATAAAGGCAAATACCTGTTCAACGGTTCGTTCCGTCGCGATGGTTCTTCCGCCTTCTCATACACCGGCAATGAATGGCAGAACTTCTTCTCACTGGGCGGCGGCTGGCTGATGTCCGAAGAAGAATTCATGAAAGATATCAAATGGCTCGATATGTTGAAAATCAAGGCTTCTTACGGTACGCTGGGTAATCAGAACCTAGATAAAGCCTACCCTGCCGAGCCGTTACTGAGCAACGCTTATTCCGCCGTATTCGGTAAACCGTCTATCATTTATCCCGGATACCAGCTTGCCTATCTTCCTAATCCTAACCTGCGTTGGGAAAAAGTAGAAGCTTGGGAAGCCGGATTTGAAACGAATCTTCTCCGCAACCGACTGCATTTTGAAGGTGTTTATTACAAGAAAAACACCAAAGACCTGCTGGCCGAAGTTCCCGGTATTTCCGGAACAATCCCCGGCATCGGTAACTTGGGACAGATTCAGAATAAAGGAGTAGAAATGGCTGTGACCTGGCGCGACCAGATCGGTGATTGGGGATATTCCGTCAGTGCCAACCTGACTACTATCAAGAATGAGGTAAAGAGTCTTGTTCAGGAAGGATACTCCATCATTGCCGGAGATAAGCAGCAAAGTTACACAATGGCAGGCTATCCTATCGGTTACTTCTACGGTTATAAGGTAGAAGGCGTTTATCAGTCGCAAGCCGACATAGACGCATCGCCCAAGAACACGCTCGCCACCGTCACCCCCGGTGACTTGAAATTCGCAGATGTCGACGGAAACGGAGAAATTACTCCGGAAGACCGTACCATGATAGGTAATCCTACTCCGAAGGTAACTTACGGTTTCTCCCTCGGAGTGAACTACAAGAACTGGTCGTTGGGGATCGACATGATGGGACAAGGCGGTAACAAGATATTCCGCACGTGGGATAACTATAACTTCGCCCAGTTCAACTACCTCGAACAACGGCTGGACCGTTGGCACGGGGAAGGTACTTCCAATACCCAACCGTTGCTGAACTCCAAGCACTCTATCAACTACCTGAATTCGGATTATTACATCGAAAGCGGCAACTTCTTCCGTATCCGTAACGTACAACTTGCCTATGCATTCGACAAGAGCTTAATTGCCAAAATACGTCTGCAAGCCCTGAAAGTCTATGTCAACATACAGAACCTGAAGACATGGAAACATAACACCGGATATACTCCCGAACTTGGAGGAACTGCCACCGCATTCGGCGTAGATAACGGCAGTTATCCTGTACCTGCAGTCTATACCTTCGGTATCAACCTGACATTCTAATGGCAAGATAGTAGCGTAGGGGCGAAAGAGGAGAAAGCATGCAGGCCCCTTGCGAAACTTCAGCAACTTTAATCTTTAAAACTATCATTATATGAAACTGAATAAATATATATTTTCAACCTTTATTGCTGCGGCCGCACTCACTTTGGGCAGTTGCAGTGACTTTCTGGACCGCAGTCCGCAAGGACAGTTTACAGAAGACGATAATCCCAATGCGCTGGTCAACGGTAAAATCTACAATGTCTACACGATGATGCGTAGCTACGATATCACTGCAGGCACTACCGCCCTCGCTATCCACTGTCTCCGTTCCGAAGACGAAGAAAAGGGAAGTATTGCCAGTGACGGGTCGGATGTAGCCGAGATGTATGACGACTTCAAATACACGGCCTCCAATGGTCTGCTAGGTGCTTATTGGGGAAAGAACTACGCCGTTATCTATCAGTGTAACGACATCCTCGACGCCATTGCAGAGAAAGAGACAGCCGGACAGACAGAAGCTGAAGATATTATCAACAAAGGAGAAGCCTCTTTCTTCCGCGCTTATTGTTACTTCAATCTGGTAAGAGCTTTCGGCGAAGTTCCTTTGGTGACTTACAAAATCAACGACGCTTCGGAAGCCAATATCCCGAAGACAACCGCTGATAAAATCTATGAGCAGATTGATAACGACCTGAAAACAGCAGAAGAGTCATTGCCGGAAACATGGAGTACCGAATACACCGGACGACTGACATGGGGAGCTGCCCGTTCCTTACACGCGCGTACTTATATGATGCGCAACGACTGGAACAATATGTACACAGCCTCCACCGATGTCATCAAAAAGGGGCTCTACAACTTAAAGACTCCGTATAATGAGATTTTCACGGATGATGGTGAAAATAACGGCGGTTCTATATTCGAGCTGCAATGTACCGCTACTGCCGCCCTTCCTCAAAGCGATATTATCGGCAGCCAATTCTGCGAAGTGCAAGGTGTGCGCGGAGCGGGTCAATGGGACTTGGGCTGGGGATGGCACATGGCAACAGAATACATGGCGCAAGCCTACGAACCGGGCGACCCACGCAAGAACGCCACCCTGCTTTACTTCCGCAGATCGGACAGCGAACCGATTACTCCGGAAAATACCAATGAGCCTTACGGCGAATCTCCCGTTTCTCCGGCAATAGGTGCTTACTTCAACAAGAAAGCCTATACCGACCCGGCTCTGCGTAAAGAATATACCAACAAAGGATATTGGGTGAACATCCGCCTGATCCGTTATGCAGATGTCTTGCTCATGGGAGCCGAATCCGCCAACGAGAAGGGTATCTCCGGTGAGGCAATCGACTATCTGGAACAAGTACGTGCACGTGCCAGAGGCACCAACACCAACATTCTTCCCAAAGTGACCACTACCGACCAGGGAGAACTGCGTGAAGCTATCCGCCACGAACGCCGTGTGGAACTGGGACTTGAGTTCGACCGTTTCTACGACCTCGTCCGCTGGGGCATTGCAAAAGAAGTATTGCAAGCTGCCGGCAAGAATTATCAGGACAAGAACGCTTTACTTCCATTGCCTCAGACTGAAATAGACAAGTCCAAAGGGGTACTGGTGCAAAATCCCGATTACCAATAAAACAAAATAGAATATAATAATATGATATACAAGAAACTAAGTTTATTAATCCTGTTCTTTGCGACAGGACTCCTGACCGCATCCGCTCAGAAGTCGCCACAAGACATGGATCGTTTCATCGACGCATTGATGAATAAAATGACGCTGGAAGAAAAATCGGACAGTTAAACCTTCCCGTCACCGGAGAGATCACTACGGGACAAGCTAAAAGCAGCGACATTGCCGCAAAAATCAAGAAAGGCGAAGTGGGAGGACTGTTCAACCTGAAAGGAGTAGAGAAAATACGTGAAGTACAGAAACAGGCTGTGGAAGATTCACGGCTCGGCATTCCGTTGTTGTTCGGGATGGACGTTATTCACGGATACGAAACGATGTTCCCTATCCCTCTCGGACTCTCCTGTACATGGGATATGGCGGCTATCGAAGAATCCGCCCGCATTGCAGCCGTAGAGGCAAGTGCCGATGGAATCTCATGGACTTTCAGCCCGATGGTGGATATTTCACGCGACCCTCGTTGGGGACGCGTATCCGAAGGTAGTGGCGAAGACCCGTTTCTCGGTGCTATGATTGCCGAAGCCATGGTGCGCGGCTATCAGGGCAAAGATATGAAACGCAATGACGAAATCATGGCTTGCGTAAAGCACTTCGCCCTGTACGGAGCAAGTGAAGCCGGACGTGACTACAATACGGTGGACATGAGCCGCCAACGGATGTTCAACGACTATATGCTGCCTTACGAAGCCGCCGTTGAAGCAGGCGTAGGCAGTGTCATGGCATCATTCAACGAGGTGGACGGCATTCCGGCCACTGCCAACAAATGGTTAATGACGGACATCCTGCGCGGTCAGTGGGGATTCAACGGATTTGTAGTCACCGACTATACCGGTATTTCCGAAATGATCGACCACGGTATCGGCGACCTTCAGACGGTATCCGCACGTGCCATCAACGCCGGAGTGGATATGGATATGGTCAGCGAAGGTTTTGTTGGTACTCTGAAAAAATCCATTCAGGAAGGCAAGGTTTCTATGGAAACATTGAACACCGCCTGCCGCCGCATCCTGGTAGCGAAATACAAACTGGGGTTGTTCGACAACCCGTATAAATATTGCGACCCGAAACGTCCGGCACGTGACATCTTTACGAAGGCACACCGCGACGCTGCCCGCAGAATTGCGGCAGAAAGTTTCGTCCTGCTCAAAAACGACAGCCCCGACGGAAATCCGAACGGCAACCCTCTGCTGCCTTTTAATCCTAAAGGCAACATCGCCGTGATAGGCCCGCTAGCCAACAGCCGTGCCAATATGCCCGGAACATGGAGCGTAGCCGCCGTGCTCGACCGTTGCCCTTCTTTGGTAGAAGGATTGAAAGAGATGACAGCCGGAAAAGCGAATATCATGTATGCCAAAGGCAGCAACCTGATTAGTGACGCCGCCTACGAAGAACGCGCCACCATGTTCGGCCGTTCACTGAACCGCGACAACCGGACCGACCAGCAATTGCTGGACGAAGCCTTGAATGTAGCCCGCCGCTCGGACATCATCATCGCAGCCTTGGGCGAATCGTCAGAAATGAGCGGGGAAAGCAGCAGCCGCACTAACCTGGACCTCCCCGACGTACAACAAAACCTGTTGAAAGAATTACTGAAAACCGGAAAGCCGGTAGTACTGGTGTTATTCACCGGACGTCCGCTTACGCTGAACTGGGAACAGGAGCATGTGCCTGCCATTCTGAATGTATGGTTCGGAGGTAGTGAAGCCGCTTACGCCATTGGTGACGCCCTCTTCGGTTACGTCAATCCGGGTGGTAAACTGACTATGACTTTCCCGAAGAATGTCGGCCAGATACCTCTTTATTATGCGCACAAGAACACCGGACGCCCATTGGGACAGGGTAAATGGTTCGAGAATTCCGCAGCAACTATCTCGATGTGGATAATGATCCACTCTATCCGTTCGGTTACGGCCTTTCTTATACGACGTTCTCTTACAGCGACATCGACTTGAGTCATTCTTCCATGGACATGAACGGTTCGTTGACCGCGGCAGTGACAGGTTACCAATACCGGAACATGGCCCGGCTCGGAAGTGGTACAGCTTTATATCCGCGACGTTGTGGGTAGCAGTACCCGTCCCGTCAAAGAGCTGAAAGGTTTCCAAAAGATATTCCTGGAACCGGGAGAAATGAAGATTGTCCGTTTCAAGATTGCTCCGGAAATGCTTCGATATTACAATTATGACTTGCAACTGGTTGCCGAGCCGGGAGACTTCGAAGTGATGATCGGTACCAACAGCCGGGATGTGAAAACAGCAAGATTCACTTTGAACTAAAGTAACCGTGAAAAGTCGGTAGTAACTCCATTCTCCTCCTTCGGGAAGGAGGAGTACCCGTAGGGGGAGGTGGTAGGTGAATACGTAAGTCTATTATTATCAGCATTGTGCATCCACCTACCACCCCGGCTTTCAGCCACCCCTCCTTCCCCGAAGGAGGGGAATGAAGATACAACCGCCTCTTGCCCCTTTTACAAACCAAACTAACCTTTTACAAACCAAACTTAATAGTATCAGTTATGAAAAATAAACATCATAGAAGAATCACAACAGGAAGCCTACTCCCTCTCATGCTACTGTTTCTATCCACCCTTACCCTGACCTTCCAAAGTTGTAAGGGAAAAAGCAGCAGCAACCTCACCGCCGCCACCGACTCACTATCGGATGACGCCTTAATGGATACCGTTCAGCGAAGGACTTTCCTTTATTTCTGGGAAGGTGCAGAACCCAACAGCGGTCTTGCCCCCGAACGTTATCACGTAGACGGCGTATATCCGCAGAATGACGCCAACGTGGTCACCTCCGGCGGTAGCGGCTTCGGCATCATGGCTATCCTTGCCGGTATAGACCGCGGCTACGTCACCCGCGAAGAAGGATTGGCACGTATGGAACGTATCGTCTCCTTCCTCGAAAAGGCCGACCGTTTTCACGGAGCTTACCCGCACTGGTGGTATGGTGATACCGGAAAAGTGAAGCCGTTCGGTCAGAAAGACAACGGCGGCGACCTCGTAGAAACCGCCTTCCTGATGCAGGGCCTTCTAGCCGTGCACCAATACTACGCAAACGGTAATGACAAAGAAAAGGCTATAGCCCAACGTATCGACCGCCTCTGGCGAGAGGTAGACTGGGACTGGTACCGCAAAGGCGGACAAAACGTTCTTTATTGGCATTGGAGTCCTACTTACGGCTGGGAAATGGATTTCCCCATACATGGCTACAACGAATGCATGATTATGTATATCCTTGCCGCCGCTTCACCGACGCACGGAGTACCTGCCGCTGTCTATCATGACGGTTGGGCACAGAACGGAGCCATCGTTTCTCCGCATAAAGTGGAAGGAATCGAGTTGCACCTCCGCTATCAGGGCACCGAAGCCGGACCGCTTTTCTGGGCTCAATACTCTTTCCTCGGACTTGACCCCGTCGGACTGAAAGATGAATACTGCCCCAGCTACTTCCACGAAATGCGCAACCTGACACTGGTCAACCGTGCTTACTGCATCCGCAACCCTAAACATTACAAAGGTTTCGGACCGGACTGCTGGGGGCTGACCGCCAGTTACTCCGTCGACGGATACGCCGCCCACTCGCCGAACGAGCAGGACGACAAAGGGGTCATCTCCCCCACCGCCGCACTTTCATCCATTGTCTATACACCGGAATATTCCATGCAAGTGATGCGCCATCTATATGGTATGGGAGATAAAGTGTTCGGTCCTTTCGGATTCTACGATGCTTTCAGCGAAACGGACAACTGGTATCCGCAACGCTATCTGGCTATCGACCAGGGACCTATCGCCGTCATGATCGAGAATTACCGGACAGGCCTGTTATGGAAACTCTTTATGAGCCACCCCGATGTACAAGCCGGATTGACGAAACTCGGTTTTAATACCAACAAACAGGATGTGAGACAACAATAAGGAATCACGGTCGGTGGAAGTGGTCTTACTGACCACCTCCGCCACCGGCGTTTCCTCCGCCTCCGCCGCCTTTCACATCATCATTACTAATGCTTCGGGCAGCTTTCTTCACGCTGGCTTTCAGTTCTCCGATCCGGTAGCTGACACTGACTCCAAAGCTACGGCTCGGCCATTTGCTACTGCTCTTTGACACGAAGTTGGCTCCTTCCGTATGGTTGTTGTAGCTCCTGTATTTTTCAAAGATGTTATTACAATATAAGTTCACAGACAAACGGTCTTCTTTCAGGAACGAGCGGTTCAGGCTAAGACCATAATATTGATAACCGGACCCCTTTCCTTGCAGACTGATATACGGCGTACTTCCACCACCATTCAGGCTCAACCGCAACTTCAAAGGAAGCGTGTGCTGGATACCCCCGTAGAAAGAGCCATTCCATCCATAGTTGTGCAATCCCTGCGCCTCACTTTTCATATCTGTATAACTTCCGCGTCCGTTCACATAAATACGTGTTTTCGGAGAAGCATTCCAGTTCAGATAAAGGGAAAGGCCGGTATTCCGGTTCTTGCCTATATTATCATAGGTGCTGTATAAAGCCCCGTGCGGTGCTATATGACCGCCGCCAAAGTCTTCCCCGTCCTCGGCAGTAATCAAACGGCTGATTCTCTCGATTCCATTATTATTAAAGGAGTGACGCAATGAGACATTCACGTTAAACTTAGCACTGAAACTGCTGTAAGCCACATCGAACGCATGACTTTTCTCACTCTTCAAATCCGGATTACCCTGACTGATAAACATCGGGTTCTGATCGTCAAAATAAGGGTTCAGGTTCCAGATACCCGGACGCCAGATACGCATATTATAACCGGCACGTATGTTCTGCGTTTTGCCGATCTTCATCCCCAAAGAGACGGAAGGCACCAAGTCACTGAAATTGGTATGGAAATTCTCTCCCGGACCGACAATATATTTCACCCGTTGTATGGTCTGTTCGTAGCGGAGTCCCGGTTTGAAAGTAAAGTCCTTATATCTCAACGTATATCCGGCATAGGCGGACAGGATATGGTTCAAATGACGGTAATCGCTGCTGCGGTCCTCGTTGTATGCATAATCATTGCTGCCTCCTGCTGCCTCGTAAAACTTATTATCACTGGAGTTCCGCCGGAAGATATACTTCACGCCGGTTTCAATCGTATGCAATTTGCCGATCGGTGTCGTATAATCCACCTGAAAGGTCTGTTCCATAGTATTCGTCTTACCGTCCGAATGGTAATTGTACAACTTCAGATTTTCTATCAGTTCATCTTTTCTTTCATCCGGAAGAATATCGAGATAAGTGCTATAAGAATCACTCGTCTGAGGTTGTGTGTTCACCTTATAAGAAAGCGTAATCATCCGTTGCTTGTTCTTCTTGGAAGTACGCTGATAATCAACGTTTCCATTTATGGAGAACCACGAACTTTTTCCATGATTGTCCGTCCGGTAGCTATAAGCAACATCCTCGTAATTTGCTCCGTACATCACGGTACTACCGTCGCTGTTACTCTTATTACTGCTGCCATACATCCCGAAAGCCACCGTCAGCAACCGTAACGTATCAATCTCGTAACTCGCCTCAAGATTCCCGTACTGGAAATTCCCTTTTGACTTGGAACTGCTGCCGGACTCAAGATATTTCTCCGTATCCGACTCAAAGTTCTCACGATAACTGTCCGAATAGCCGCGCGGGCTGTTATTATAATTAAAGTTATAATTGGCGGAAAGAGTTAGTTTCCCCTGTTTCACCATTGCATAAGCACCGGTACCTGCCCCGTTATTGTTCGCGCTTCCACGGAAAGTAGCCGTATATCCTTCAAATCCGCTGCCCACTGTCACGATATTCAGGATACCGCCCACTCCTTCCGCATCATATTTAGCTCCCGGTGAAGTGATAACCTCAATATATTTAATCGAATTGGCAGGCATACTTTTCAACACTTCCTTCGGGTTATTGCTCATCATGTTATTGGGTTTTCCGTTCACGTGTACCTTGAAACTGCTGCTACCGTTCACCTGTATATTGTCTTCCCCGTCCACCGTCACCAAAGGAACTTTACGCAACATTTCCAATATACTGTTGGACTTGGAATCGGGATCATCCTCAATATTATACTCTATCTTATCTACATCTACCTTTACCAGAGGCTTTTGTGCCACGACTTCCACCCCTTTCAGCTCATTGTTGGCTTCCGCCGAGAGCATTGTCCCCAAATCAACCACCTTAGTTGACGATTTCAACGTAAATTCCTTCACCACAGGCGCTTTACCTATCGAAGAAATACTGATTACATAATCTCCTGCCGGCACATTCAGCTTCTCCTGAAATTTACCGTTCGCACCGGTCACCGCCATTTTCAGCGCTTTCTCCGGAGCATTTTTCTTTGTAATTCTGATTGTAGCATACGGTTCCCCTTCCTGCGTCAAAGAATCCAGAAGCACACCTTTGATTGTATAAGAAGGAGCCACGGATTTTTGCGCCCACCCCGCCACAGATGCAGTGAACACGAATAGTAATAGTAGCAACAGTCTGTGTTTCATAACTAGAATGATTTAGTTCTTATTTTATTAGACGTGCAACATTTCGGAATGTTGCAAATTTGGGGGATAAAAGTAGGTGGTTTCCCAACAGTTACGAAACATTCGGAGTTAAGAAAGTAAAAAGAATAGATAAAAAATATTATACGCTCTATTTATTTCAGCCCCGTCCAATGCTTCACGCCTGACAACAACTGCTTCAAATTGTTCCATAATCTATCTACCCAACTGATATGAAAAGGCTTTTCGTATTTCGTAAGCACCTTCGCACAGTCCTGCATCCGTTCGCCTTGTCCTTTCATGGCTATCTGTATCTCATTCATTCGAGCGATTTTTTCCCTCTGCAACAGCACTTCCTTATCCTGAGCACCTATAATTTCGGCAAGTAGAAATATGGAAATAAATACAAGAAATTCCGTATATTCCAACTACTCTCTACAAAGGGAAAAATGCAAATTCTCTTTCAACCTATCACCACCCTTCTGAAACCCTTTACAGATCGTACTTACAGAACGGTGATAGGTTGTCAGTAACCTATCACCTTACCTATCACCTATCACCGCCCAATTTGATAAATGCCTCTTGTAAACAAGAGTACCACTCAGAGGTAACTTCCGTTTCATGCCTTGTTACAATTTGTTTCAAGGCGAAGAAACTTTAGTTTCAAGCTGCCAGAACTAAAGTTTCAAGCTATTGAAACCAGAGTTTCAAGGTGCAGAAACTAGAGTTTCTCACCGATGAAACCGATCGTTTCCCCGTATGGAACAGGCAGCAAAAAGGCATATAAAACTTAACCAAGTTTTAGTGATAAATAAATACGAAAGAGTTTGCCCGACCGGATTATAAAGCCTACCTTTATCAGCCTTTAATAAAAAAGGAATAAATAATAAACACACTTGACATGAAACTTACTTTGATGCGGGACAACAGCGGGACATTAACCATGCGAACGCTAGATATTACCCTACAAATAGAAGCGATGAAGCATGAAACGAAAGCCCGCCCGATCAGTAATCTACGGACAAGCATACGTCACGCATCACCGGACTGCAAACTAGAAGAAGCGCAAAAACTGACGAAAGTCATCCCTGCCGCCAACTTCCGCAAAACAACCAACGGAACACAAATGACCGCATACAACGGCATCGTGCAAATAGAAGTAAACCACCTGGCAAACAGGACGGAAGTAAACCGTGTGAAACAGGAAGCGGCAGAACTCACTCAAACCCTCGCAGCCTTCATGGGTTCCAGCGGACACTCCGTAAAAATATGGCTGCGTTTCACACGCCCGGACAAATCACTACCCAAAAGCCGGGAAGAAGCGGAAATATTCCAAGCTCACGCTTACAGAAAAGCCGTCGGCCTGTGTCAACCGGCACTCTCCTATGCCATCGAACTTAAAAAACCGACATTGGATCAATTCTGCCGGCAAACCTACGATCCGGAACTTTATTACAATCCCGACTCTACCGTCATTTATATGCGCCAACCATTAGAAATGCCGTCGGACACCACCTACAAAGAAACCGTGCAAGCGGAAAACTCCCCATTCAAACGGCTGATTCCGGGATACGACAGTTTCGACACCTTATCCGCCCTCTTCGAGGTCGCCCTGAATAAGGCTTACCATTCATTAAGCGAACTTCATCCCAACATGCATCTCCATTCGGACGATGACCTCAAGCCTCTCTTAGTGCAACTTGCGGAAAACTGCTTTCAGTCAGGCATACCGGAAGAGGAAACCGCCCGTTGGGCCATTGCACACTTCTACACCCAAAAGAAGGAATTCCTGATCCGCCAAACCGTACAAAATGTATATCTGAACGCCAAAGGTTTCGGAAAAAAGTCCCCCTTATCAGCCGAACAGGAACTGGAACTCCGGACAGAAGAATTTATGCAACGCCGATACGAGTTTCGTTACAACACGATGACAACCGTCACCGAATATCGCGAACGAAACACGTTCTGTTTTTGCTTCCGTCCGGTCACCAACCGCACGCGCAACAGCATCGCCATGAACGCACGACTCGAAGGACTCAACCTTTGGGACAGGGATGTTGCCCGTTATCTGGACTCCGACCGTATTCCGGTTTTCAACCCTATCGAAGATTTCCTTTTCGGCGTGGATATCCGTTGGGACGGTCGCGACCGCATCCGCGAGCTTGCTTCCCGTGTTCCTTGCAACAATATCCACTGGCCTGATCTGTTTTATCGCTGGTTCCTGAATATGGTGGCTCATTGGCGCCACACTGACCGCAACTACGCAAATTGCACGGTACCGTTGTTAGTCGGTCCGCAAGCTTACCGGAAATCCACTTTCTGCCGGAATCTGCTACCGACCGAATTGCAACCCTACTACACCGACCGCATTGACTTCAGCAACAAAAGGGATGCCGAACTATCTCTCAACCGTTTCGCACTCATCAACATGGACGAGTTCGACCAAAACAGGGAGAGTCAACAGGCTTTCCTGAAACATATCATTCAAAAACCGGTAGTCAACACCCGCCGTCCTCACGGTGTAGCGACACAGGAGTTGCGCCGCTATGCCTCATTCATCGGCACGAGCAATCACAAGGATTTACTGACCGACACTTCCGGCAGCCGACGTTATATCGTCATCGCCGTAACCGGTCCGATCGATTGTTCTCCTATCGACTATGAACAACTTTACGCGCAAGCCATACACGATATTTACAAAGGAGAACGTTATTGGTTCAATGCCGAAGATGAAAAGGTTATGACCGAAAGCAATCAGGAGTTTCAAGTGATCCCCATTGCAGAGCAATTATTCCACCAATATTTCCGAGCTGCCCGGGAAGATGAGGAAGAATACGAGTTACTTCTCGCCATCGAGATACTGGAACAGGTGCAACATGATAGTAGAATCCGCGTTTCCAATTGCAACATTATCCAGTTTGGAAGAATATTGCAGAGGAATCAAGTGCCTTCCATACACGCCAAGCGCGGCAATGTTTATAAAGTTGTCCGAATCAAGCCGAAAAGAGCATAAATATACAATTATCGGTACGGTGACAGGTGAAGGATACGGTGATAGGTTAACGACAACCTATCACCGTTCTGTAAGTACGATCTGTAAAGGGTTTCAGAAGGGTGGTGATAGGTTGAAAGAGGAATTGGAAAAATCAATAGGAATTGCGAACAGTGCCCAACAGTCACTATTCTTCAGCAATGACCCAGTCTCCGATAGTTCTTGTCGTACTGTCGAAGTTAACTCCTATCTTTACAACACTTCGATGATCCGGCTGATAAGGTATAGCATATCCTTTACTGTTTATTTGTTCCAACGCTTCTTCCGGTGTACCATCTACCTTGAACTCAAAGACATAAATAGCATCATGTAATTTTACAACTACGTCAGCCCGTCCGATAGCACTTTTTACTTCCACATCCACGTATTGGCCCATCAAGCGGAATAAAAGATAGAAGATAGTCTGATAATGTTTTTCCTGCTTATTCTCCAGATCATTGGGAATCGAAGCGAAGAAAGCCCTTATTTCATGCTGAAATCTATGTGCAGCACCGGATAGACATTCCATTCTTTCTCCAAAAAATAAGCGTCCAAAGTGGAAACCAGCAAACTTTTCCCGAAGCGGCGGGGACGACTTAAAAAATAAACCTTATTGGTATTAGCCAACCGATATATCAACTCCGTCTTGTCAACGTATACGTTGTTATTATTACGCAAGTCTTCAAAATTCTGTATCCCTATCGGGTATATTCTAAAAGTATTATTCATAATGCCTATCCTCTCTAAAATGAAATATAGACAAATATAGGTATTAAAAGACAAACATCAAACAGTACTATACATTTTCTCAAATCTTATCGGCATTTACAACCATAAGACAGAAAGGACACCCGACTATTATCTCATAACAATACCCGAACCATTGCTATTATTTTACATAAGCACACATTTATATTCCTACAGAGTTGTAAAAAGCAGTTGTTCTTTTTAGTATTATTACAAACCTTCCTATTTGCTGTAACTCAAATTTAACCTTATTGTAACACAAAAATAGTGGCACAAAGCTTTGTTAGTTTCGTAAAATAAAATATCTTTGTTTGCTAATTACTTAAATCGAAACGTATGATAACAAACAATTCACAAGAAATATTAACTATTTATTTAAAAACGCTAATGAAAAATCTAACTTTTCTCAAACTGTTCGTTACGACGATGTTTGTAATGGCTACAGCATTATTTGCAGGTTGCGTTGACGATAACGACGACACTGAAGCTCCACGTTTGGAGGTTTCTCCAAAAACGTTAGTATTTGATACCGACGGAACCCCGGTAGAGGGAAGTCAATCTTATTTTGAAATTTCAGCAAACCGCCACTGGACAGCAACTGTACTGGACGATAAAACCTGGGTGACACTTTCCAAAATGGAAGGTGACGGTTCTGACAAAGTTCAGGTGAGTATCCCCGAAGGTATTACAGACGAAGCGAAAGTCCTGATTCAGATTTCTAACAAGGTAGGAGTGCTGATGAAAGAGGAAGTTACGATTAGAAGCGGAAACATTGTTCCTGCTGTTGTTATTTACAATGAGACATTCGGAACTACTGCACCATCCAAGAGTCCCTATCCTTTTGTCGACGAATTTACAGATTGGGTTAAATCAGGAGAAGGCTCTACAACAGTAGAATATGCAGGTTCGGGAGCTTCTATACGCCAATCAGGAAAACTTAGTGCCGGTTATGAAGGTGCCTCTGGTGGAGATAAACTTTTCTTCGGAAACAATGCAAACTTCATCATTCAAAAGATTACTTTAAAATCAGATCAAACCAATCTTAAATTAGGATTTGGAGGAAGCTATTCACAACAAATAACTGGTGGTTATGACAATGAATTTAAACCTGAAAGCTTCCATTTCTATTTAAGTAAAGATGGCACAACTTGGAGTAACGCTATTCAATATGACTATAAACAAGCTGATGAATATTGGGTATATGTTACATCTAACTTTACATTGAAGTATCCCGTTAATACTCTTTATATTAAATTTGCAGCAGACATAGCTTCTGTATTTGCAATAGATGACCCAACTCTTTCAACCGGCAATGGCGGACAAGAAATTGATTTAGGAAATACTGATCCTGCTGTTTCTACTGCCGAAGCAACTCAAGTAAATGGCACATCTGCAACTCTTGGCGGTTCAGTCGTTAACATGGACGTTGCTTCTGCAACAGAAGTCGGTGTACAATATACAGAATACACCGGAGATGTTACAAATATTGATTGGGCAAATGTAGCTAAAACAAAAGCTCAAGAAAAAGTTTCTCCTTGGACAGTAGCAGTAACAGGACTCACAAGTGGAAGCCAATATGCAGTTCGTGCATACGCAACAACTTCAACCGGAGATATTTACGGTTCTGTAGAAACCTTCACTGCTAGTGCTCCGGAAGCTATAAGCATTGCAGATCTGGTTACAAAGATAAAAGCAACGACAGAAGTAACTCCTATTGATAATGACTATATAATTCAAGGTATTATCTGTGGCGACCCAGAAGCACAAAACTGCTCATATGGTACATTATACGTAATGACCAAAGGTGCTACTACCGCCGGCAATGCACTTACTCTTTACAATACGACTATCAAGCCTGAGACTTATTCTCTCGGTGATGAGATAAAAGTTACACTGCGCAAAGAGAGTGCGAAAATGCAAGTATATAACAGTGCTCCACAAATCAGTGGCTTCGATGCTGCAGAAGTTGAAAAGATATCTTCCGGCAATAATGTTCAGCCTGTTACTATTACCGTAGATAAACTTCTAGACTTTGCTTGTATGCCTGTAAAAATAGAAAATGTAACTATTGAAACGGCAGGCATTTGGAAAACAGAGGTCGATAAGGCTTCGACTCATACTTTCAAGGCTAACGGAAGTGATTTAACTGTATATATAAATAAAGGTGCAAGTAGCTTTAATAATGTAGCATATATAGCTAAAGAAAACGGTTCACTTACAGGTATAGCTGCTGCCTATAAAACTAGTGCACAACTTCTACCTCGTAATTTGGAAGATGTTAAAGAGTTCGAAGCAACAGGACCGACAATAACGTCAGTCGCTCCAAGTCAAGTTAACTTTCCTTCAACAGGTGGAGAAGAAACGTTAATTATTAGTACCTCAAATCAAGGAAGTAGCACTCTTCAACTCAGTCCTTTAGGTGAGGGTATATCTGCAGAAGTTAAAGACAATAACACTGTCAAAGTTAAAGCTGAAGCTAATACAAGTACCAATGAAATAAAAAAAGATTTAGTAATATCATTGAGTGGTGGAAATTCTGTAACGGTACCTATAAAAGTAGCAGCAATTGGTGGAAGTAATGGCTATAAACTAATTGAGACCGTAGCGGACCTATCAGAAGGAAAATATTTCATGGCAGGATATGCAGAAATAAGTAACAATAAAACAGATCTTAAACCTTACACCTATCAAATTTGGCAAGGTACTCTCTCGGGTAGCGACTTAGTGACAGTTGCATATCAATATCAAGGAGATGAACTTATAGCAAAAGATGCATCACAAGTTGCTGCCGAAATGGAACTTGTAAAAATTGATGGTAAAAAGCTGACACATACTATATAAAAATAGGGGACCAGTATTTATATAACCCAACTAAAGCTACCAATCGTAAACTAAAATTAAAAGACACTGCTGACGAATCTGTTGAATGGAAATTTGAAGATAAAAACAACGGTGGAGTCACAGCGTCCAACAACGAAGTTTACTTAGTGACAGCGGATGCTGACTCTAAATTTATTCGTTCATATAAATCCTCAAGCATAAGTTCATTGAAAGGAATTTTCTTTTTCAAGAAGAAATAATACAGTTATCTAAAATCTCAACTAACTATTAATTAGACATTAATAGTTAGTTGAAGTTTTCAATACTAGAACAAAGATGACATCACCTCCCAAATACTACGCAGCAGCAATAAAGTCCGTATTCTTTACGGTGCTGATACTGTGCATTTGCGTGTAGCAATAACGACGACCCGGTATCCCCGACCGAAGACGGAGAAGCATATTGGAAAATATCTTCGACCGTGAAATCAGTTTCGGATCATCAGCAATCATTCTATCCGGTAAAACCGGTACGGAATGGCACGCAGAAGTGACCGAAGGAACAGAATGGTGTTCTTTCAGTAGTAAAGATTATAATATAACGACCAAAAGTGGACAGATAGCAGATGGGCTCAATGTACTATACGTATATTATAAGACCAATTCTGGAAAAACTCAACGAAGAGCACAACTAACGTTGCGTTTTGCAGAGAATGCTCAAAAGACTTTTGATCTGGTACAGCTAGCAGAATCCCAAGAGAATCTGCCGGCGTTTAACTCATGGGCTGAGCTACCTACTAAAGTAGAAAACACTAATTATCAATATGTTACTCACTATGGGCTCTTAAACAATCAAACAATTCGTAACTATTCGATTTGTTTCGATAAAACTAAGAAAGCCGCTTTATGGGTAGCATATCCGATACATGACGCCTACTTAAGAAAGAATGTAGAACGTACCAATCGTTGGGCTTTCGACCCTATTGTTCCTCAAAGTTTCCAGGCAAATTGTGTAGAGCATTCTTATAAAGGTAGTTATGACCGTGGTCATCAGATAGCATCTGCCGACCGCGTGTGTACAGATGAAATGAATGCGCAGACATTCTATATGTCGAATATGACACCACAGCTTGGTTCCCTGAACCAACAGATGTGGGCGACTCTTGAGGGTAAAGTCCGCAGTTACAGTTGTAGTGATACATTGTATGTAGTGACCGGAGCTTATTTCGGTCCCGGAGCAACTACAACCACAGACGGTGTAGGTAGTTCCGTACCCGTTCCTACAAACTATTTCAAAGTACTGCTACGCACAAAAAGCGGTTCTACGAATAAAAAGGTGCAGGATTGCTCACCCAACGAATTAATATCTATTGGTTTCTGGGTAGAACAAAAAGGCTATGGAAATTCTATACCGAAAAGTATTTGCACAACAGTAGCTGATATTGAAGAAAAAACAGGTTTTACATTCTTCCCCAAAGTAGATAGTTCTGTGAAGCAACAGATGGATCTCGCCCAATGGGGAATAAAATGAGATACAAGCTTATGAAGAAACAATTATTTTGCACCATATTCTTTGTACTGCTGATTTCCGTTTGTTTTGGTCAGAAACCATACAAAGTGGTATTCTATAATCTCGAAAACTTCTTCGATACGATCAATGATCCCGAAGTTAAAGATGACGAGTTTACCCCCGAAGGGCCCAAAAAATGGAATACAGCCAAGTATAATAAAAAGCTTGGCAATATCGAACGAGTATTGTTCGGTATGGCAGCTATCGACAAAGAGTATCCAATCGTTATCGGGGTATCGGAAGTAGAAAACCGGAACGTACTGGAAGACATTGTAGCTACCCCCAAGCTGGCACCGGGTAATTATCGGATCTCACATTTCGATTCACCCGAAGCCCGTGGAGTAGACGTAGCTTTCCTCTACCGTCCGGATGTATTCAAATTGGAAGGGCAATATCCTGTAAAGACCGTCATTCCTTCATTGCCGGACTTCAAGACTCGCGATATCCTGACTATGTGGGGAACCATAGAAGACGAACCGTTCTTCTTTATGGTAGCTCACTGGCCCTCTCGCCTGGGAGGAAAAGATGTTTCAGAGTTCAAACGTATTGCGGTCGGACGCCAGATGCGCAGCATCGCAGACTCTGTACTGCAGGCCAACCCGGCAACTAAAATAGTGATGATGGGTGACTTCAATGATGATCCGACAGACAAAAGTATAACCGAAGGGTTAGGAGCCAAATTAAAAATGAAAGATTTGTCTGCCGGTGATTTATACGCCCCGTATGCCGATATGCTGAAAGCCGGTTACGGTACATTAGCTTACGGTGATGCGTGGAACATATTTGATAATATTGTTATATCTGAAAATCTTGCCAAAGGATCTACCGGAAAACTGAAAATACAAAAAGCTCCCGGATCAAAATTCTACGGCAATATCTTCAAACAACATTATATGATACAAAAAGAGGGACAATACAAGGGGTATCCACTACGTACCTATGTCGGAAATAATTTCCAAGGTGGATTCAGCGACCATTTCCCTGTATATATCTATATAAGCAAATAAAACTGAAATACTTATGAAAATAAAGAGTTTTCTAATCATGGTATTATCTTTGATTTCGCTGACTGTCGCTGCACAGAACGGCGGAATCAAGGGTAAAGTCGTATCACGTGCCACGCGTACGGCTATTGACGGTGTGAAAGTCACTTTAACACCGGGCAACGTCACAACGACAACTGACGAAAAAGGTAACTTCATATTTGAGAATTTGAATAAAGGTGAATATTCACTGGCTTTTGAAGCGGCAGAATATGAGCCATTGTCCATTGCGGTCCGGGTAGACAAACTGATAAGGGACATTAACAATGTAGTGTTAGTACCCGACAATCAATCTCCTACTGTGGACGATGCTATTTTTGCAGAATTTGATACGGAGACTTTGGACGATGCCCAATCATTGCCTTCATCACTGTCGGCATCCAAAGATGTATTCAACAACATCGCTTCCTACAAATTCAGCGAGATGCGTTTCAACCTTCGCGGATACGACTCACGCTATACTGATGTATACTTGAACGGTATCCTGTTCAATGATGCACTGACCGGATATTCTCCTTGGTCATTATGGAGCGGGTTAAACGACGCTACCCGTAATCAGGAAGTTACTTCAGGATTGAATATGGGAGAAATGGGTATTGGTAGCCTCGGCGGTACAACCAACATCAATACGCGTCCTTCACAAATGCGTAAAGGATTCCGTGCCAGTCTTGTAAATGGCAACTCAACATACCGTTTCCGTGGTATGGTGACGTATGCCTCAGGACTGCAAGATAATGGTTGGTCATACGCCTTCTCCGTTTCAACCCGACAGGGAGGTAACTCTTACGCTCGTGGTGTATATTACAATGCATTCGGATATTTCGCTGCCGTAGAAAAACAATTCAACGACCAACACCGTTTGGCTTTGAGCGTATTAGGTGCTCCGACAGAAAGAGGTACTCAACAAGCTGCCACTCAGGAAGTGTATGATCTAGTCGGAAACAACTATTACAACCCGAACTGGGGTTGGCAAAGCGGTAAACGCCGTAATGCACGTGTACGTAATTATCACGAGCCTATCGCCGTATTGAATTACACTTATGACATCAACGACCGTTCACAACTGAACGTGGCTACTTCCGTACGCTTCGGAGAGAACGGTTATTCGGCACTTACCTGGTATGCCGGTCCCGACCCACGCCCCGACTATTACAGATATTTGCCCAGCTACTCTAACGGGACTACTTACGGTGCCTGGTTAGATGAAGCATGGCGTGCCAATACGGATAATATCCGGCACATTAATTGGGGACAACTGTATGGTCCGGGACACCGTTCTATCAATATGATAGAAGAACGCCATACCGACCAGTTGGACTGGAACTTCTATACACAGTTCTCTCATACGTTCCGCAATAATTCCAGAATAAACGGAGGAGTAAATTTACGCCGTAACCGTACGGAGTATTATAGCGAAGTGAAGGACCTGCTCGGTGGCGATTACTGGGTAGACATCGACAAATTTGCCGAACGTGACATGGGCGGATTAAATCCGATTCCTTATCAGAACGACATGGAATATTATGAAAAATACGGTCATGCACGCGCTGCCAAAAAAGGAGATAAATACGGGTATGATTACTACGGAAATGTACTCAACGCACGCGCATGGGCTCAGTATGAAATGAGTTTCGGCAAACTGGGTGTCAACCTGGGCGGCGAGATCGGTCATGCTTCTTTATGGCGTCACGGGTTATGGAAGAAAGGTTTGTTCCTGGATGACTCTCAAGGCGACTCTAAGAAACTTAATTATCTGACTTATAAATTAAAAGCCAACTTCAGCTATAAATTCTCGGCAGCGCACTCTATCGAGGCTAATATCATGTATATGCAAGATTCGCCGGAATTTCAGTCCGCATTTGTATCACCGCGTACACGTAACGCCGTTACTCCGGGACTTTCCGCAGAAAAAGTATTCGGTGTAGACGGTTCCTATAATTTCCGTTTAGGAGAACTTAGGGCACGTGTATCCGGCTATTATACCAAGTTTATGAATCAGAACAAGGTTCTTTCTTACTATGACGACGTAGAAGCCACTTTCTCCAACTTTGCGATGAGCGGCATTGACAAACGTCATTTTGGTGTGGAGGTTGCTGCTTCTATTCCGCTCGACGCCGGATTCTACCTGAACGGTGCACTTAGCTGGGGACAATATACATACGATTCGAATCCCAACTACGTTCAGATACAGGATAATAGTGGTGAGGTCAAAAACGAAGGTAAGGTATACTGGAAAAACTTCCGCGTAGAAAGTACTCCGCAGAAAGCAATGAATATCGGTTTGTCTTATCGTGGTCCCAAGAATATCTATGCTTCACTGGATTTGAATTATTACAGCAATATGTACATATCCATGAGTCCGCTGTATCGTACAGATGCGGTATTGACTCCGGGTATGACAAAAGAAGATGTTGCAGAACTCCGTAGCCAAGAGAAATTCAACTCTGCCTATGTAGTAAATGCCAGCATTGGTAAGAACTGGTTTATCAAGCGCCAGTACACTCTTGGATTCAGCCTGGAAATGAAGAATCTTCTCAACGACCAGGACATCAAGACCGGTGGTTACGAACAGGTTCGTTTGTTGAAGAACAAAGATACAAGTTACCAAACTTATCAGCCATTTGACTCCAAATATTTCTATATGTTTGGTTCGACTTACTATCTGAATCTTTATTTCCGCTTCTAATCTGTAACGAATAAAAATGAGAACTATGAGCAAATTATTAAAAATATGTATGGTTGTAGCTGCTGTACTCAGTTTTACCGGTTGCTACAATGACTTTGATGATCCTGCACCGGCTAAAGTCTGGACAGAGGCAGATTTCAACAAAGACCAAATCATTACAATCAAACAGTTGAAAGATATATATTATGCCAAATATGCTCCGGGATCAACTGCCGGACTTGGCAAATATGTAGAAATCACAGAGGATTATGTAATCCGTGGTAAAGTAATATCAAGCGACCAGGCCGGGAACGTTTATAAATCTCTTTATATCTATGACGAGACTTCCCAATCCGGCATCGAACTAAAGCTAATGGTCAGCAACTATGTGTATTATCACATGGGACAGACTATTTATGTGAAGACCAAAGGAATGGCTCTCGGCAACTACCGGTATATGATTAGTCTCGGTATGCCGCCTACGGAAGCGGATATTGAGAAAAACTATGCAAACCGCAATCTGGAAAACCAACTGTTGATAAACGAACATATCTGCCCGGGTGCTATGGGAGAACTGACGGAGAATGATGTTTTAGTTATTACTCCAAGCAACTATGAAACAGCACTCAACGACGATGCGCTGGGACGCCTGGTTCGTTTCGAAGGATTAACCTATAAAGAAGGTACATCCGGTAACAACTTCTATCCTTCCTATCTGGAGGCTATTTATGAGAATGGTAAAACCGAGGCTACATACACTAGCAAGTCTTATATATCCGAAGGATTAACACCCACGTATGCATATAGCTATAATAACCAACGTTATTATGGTTCGGCATGGTTCTCTTATGGCGGTACAACCACCGAAGATAAGGGTAACTACATTGTACGTGTAAGCGGATATTCAAACTTCGCCCTACAACCATTGCCCGAAGCCGGTGCAACGGGAGATATAACAGCCATTTATACAAAATACTCTTCCAGTTCAGGCGGTTTCATCACTTACCAGTTACTGGTGAACAGTTTTAATGACATTAATTTCTAAGTATAAGATACACATTAAACCCAAAAGGAGAAAACGATCATTGTTTTCTCCTTTTTTCATTTTATTATTCCGTACTACCGTAAGTATCTTTCTTAAAGATAGAAGAACAGCAACAACACAAAATTACAGGCAATCACTACCCCGAATCCCCCTAAAATCCAGGGACGGAGCTTGCTTCCCTTCCCGGCGAAGAACAAAGCATAGAACATATTCACCATTATATTACTGATGATAGCCTGCATACTGCAAGCAGTAATAATCAGTGCGGCAACGCTACCGGTATTTTGCAACAAGTTCAAGATAAAAGGAGTAATATCACTAAAGCCGGATACAAAAGAAAGCAGATTCAATCCACCTGTACCTGCATAGACTAACGTATAATGAGTCAGCACAGTAAAGATTACAAATAATACGGCAAAGATTAGGGCAACCTTAAATTCCAGCGGGTTACTGCTATCATCGTCTTCCGGTTCGGCATCCGAATCTTTAGGACGTTTCTGCCGGGAATGAATAAACCACCCTACAGCCGCAGCTATCACCGACATAATCAGCAAGTACGGATAAATAGACTGGAAAATCTCCCGGCTAAAAATCAGTATCAGTATCATAAAACGCAGGAACATCATACTGACAGCAAACAGCATGGCGGCAACATAGTCGGTAGCTTCCTGCTCCGACGCTTTCCGACTTTTACGGGCAAGTACCGAGATCGTAGCCGTACTGCTATACAGCCCTCCGATAATGCCGGATACCAAAGTGCCTGACTCATGGAATACATATCTTTTTCAGCAGATAAGACAGATACGAAATGCCGGATACCACAACCGTTGCCAACCAGATAGAATAAGGAGTAAGATTGATATCCGGAATCAGGTTCTTGTTCGGCAACATAGGCAATATGATACCACTGATAGCAAGGAATTTCGCCAGCGTAATCATTTCATCATTCTTCATACGCTGAGCAAATTCGGTAAACGTATGTTTCAGTTCGGTCAAAAGAAGCACCGTCACAATCACCATGACGTAAAACCAGGAAGGTTGAGTGGCTACGATAGGAGCCATGCAATAGGTAATCAACGCAATAATGATGGTAGTTACACCAAAAACATGAAATTGTGATTGCTTTACATAATAGTTTAATCCCAACAGCAATCCCAATACCGCTCCACCTCCCATAAACAGACGCATATCGGTAGGATCGAGTATATAGAGCAGATACCCCAAGATTCCGATAAAAGTAAATGTACGGTCGGTCCCGAAAAAAGGGTAGTTTCACCCTCACGCTTCAGACTGATTCGACGTTGCGAAAGCCCGATTAGTAAAGAAAACAAGGTCACCAGAACAAAAGTAACCAATTCCCGCGGCAGATAGTTGTACAACTGTTCCATATCCATACATTGCTCTTTTAGAATAGGAACAAATATACGGTTTATTTGTTAACGTTCACCACGTTTTATACGGTTTTTTCATTAGTTGGGAGTTGTAGTAACGCACATCTCCGGTCACTTCCTTACCGATGAAGTCCGGTTTCACAAAAGATTCCTCTTCCGATTCCAGTTCGATTTCCGCCACGACAAGTCCTTCATTCTCACCATAAAACTCGTCAACTTCGAATACATGCTTACCGCTACGTACCAAATAACGGGTCTTATCAATGATACCGGGTTCACAAAGTTTCATCAGTTCTTCCGCTTCCTCCAAAGGAAGCTCCTTCTCCCATTCATAACGGCTGGTTCCGGAAGCATTGGAAGCTCCTTTAATGGTAAGATACCCCTTATCGTCACGAATACGGACCCGTACAGTCCTCCCACGAGCACTGCTGATATACCCTTGTACAATCCGGCTATGCGAGGTTGCCAGAGATTTAAACTCACCGGAGACTAAAAACTTTCGTTCTATTTCTTGTGCCATGGCACAAAAGTAATGAAATTCCTTAAAATCTCGTCATAAACTCAATCACGATTTTGTCCCGTTCCGATTCTTTTGGGATACCCGATTTCTTGTAGAAGTACTTCTCGAAGTTCAGACGGAGATCGGCAATAAAAGCCTTGGAGAGACTAAGCGTAATCCCGCCTGTCACACGGTGACGGGCATAGTCATTTATAATCAACGTTTTTGTTGTCTCGTCAATCGTACCATTGCTATGGTCCGTCATCATATCATAACGGGCCAGGAAAGATATTTTATTAAAAACCTTCTTCAGCGGCAAGTCATAATTGACAAAACTGTTAACTGCATGAACATCTTTAAACGCATTATGCCCATACATTTTATACAGGTATTCCGCCTCAATATGGAAACGATTGTTCTGATAATAGATACCGGCATCGTACATATTAATTCGTACATCTTCCGGTTTTATCATTTGAGTGCTAAGTGTCACATTCCAGTTCTTGCCAGGCAGTAACTGCGCCTTTATAGAATAATTCAGTGTTTTGTGCCATTCTTTCTGGTTTGTCAAACCGGAACCGTTGAACAGTCCACCTTCCAGAATAAACGGGAAATCTCCTTTATGTGTATAGGCAGAAGTAAGTCCGACATCACGCACATTACCCACCTGCTTGGCAATAAATGAACGGTTAGCGAAATACTGTTGGTGCGGTGAACGGTGTGCATCTATCGTGAAAGGAACACGCATCTGCCCAATTGTAAAATTCAGGTCTTTCACCGGAAAGACACGTGCGTACGCATCAAGCATTTTGATAGAGCCTTCATCGGAAAGGTCGATTTCCGCTTTATAAGCAACTATCGGATGTACATTTCCCGAAACACTGAAGCGTGCATTACGTACTTCAAAACGGCTTTCGCTTGTTTCTGTCTGATATTCATATTTTCCCCGGATCGTTCCGTGGATTTCCGGCAGATAATCCTTTATCTCCATTGTCTGCTTATCCAGTTTCTTGCCATCTCCGGCATCATCCTTGGCCTGTCCAAAGGCTGCTGTCGTTAGCAAAAGTGTAACGACGGTTGTTGTAATTCTACTCATTTCAGTTGTTTGCTACTATATTCGCGGCAAAAGTACAACTGTGAGGATACACCGGAATGACAAACCGGCTACGGAAGAATTACAGAAAAGTTACATTGATATTACAGGGGTTACAAAAGCGTTACAAAACAAGAATTCACCACAGATCACATGATTTTCACCGTCCGGGCAGACCTTCTTTTCGTGCCCCTTGTGCAATCTATGTAATCTGTAGTGAATCAATCAACCGAAAAAGGAGAATGCAACCAACATTACCAATGCCAAAATAATTAATGAGACGAACACTATTTTGACAACCTTTTGGGCTTGTTCTTCTTCTTTCTTACTAATCGCTATTTTTTTCTTAGCCTTACCCATAATAGTTAGCTTTAAAGTTCAACGCTAACAAAGTAAGAACAAATCTTTTAACTTTCCAAAAATAACACTTGCTAATTTTGTTTTTTATGATTCCTGCGAAGAAAACTCCATCAGATAAGCTTTGATAAAGCCATCGATCTTACCATCCATCACTCCGTTCACATCCGAGGTTTGATAGTTGGTACGATGGTCCTTCACACGACGGTCATCAAATACATAGCTTCGGATTTGCGACCCCCATTCGATTTTCTTCTTACCGGCTTCCACCTTTGCCTGTTCCGCCATACGGTGCTGCAATTCCTTATCATATAAGATAGAGCGTAACTGACGCATTGCATTCTCACGGTTCTTCGGCTGGTCACGAGTTTCGGTATTCTCGATCAGGATTTCTTCTTCTTCTCCGGTATAAGGGTCTTTGTACTGATAGCGCAGACGAACACCGGACTCCACCTTATTCACATTCTGTCCACCGGCACCACCGCTTCGGAATGTATCCCAGGAAATACGTGCTGTTTCTATATTCACCTCGATACTGTCGTCTACCAGCGGAGTCACAAATACGGAAGCAAAAGAAGTCATACGCTTACCTTGTGCATTGTACGGAGAAACACGAACCAAACGGTGCACACCGTTCTCACCTTTCAGATAACCGTAAGCAAAATCTCCTTCGATATTGATCGTACAAGTTTTGATTCCCGCCTCATCACCTTCCTGAAGGTTGGCAATCGTAGCCTTATAACCATTTGTCTCGGCATAGCGCAGATACATACGCATCAACATGGAAGCCCAGTCCTGACTTTCCGTACCACCGGCACCGGAATTGATTTTCAACACACAATCCATCTGGTCGGCTTCGTCACGAAGCATATTCTTGAGTTCAAGTGCTTCCACCGCCTCACTGGCTTTCGCATAAGCGGCATCTACATCTTCCTCTGTCACCAGTTCTTCTTTATAGAAATCAAATGCCAGTTCCAGCTCGTCTGCCAGTGTCTTCACTTCATTATAACCGCTAATCCACTTCTGCAGATCCTTTACCAACTTCATTTGAGCTTCTGCCCGTTTCTGGTCGTCCCAGAATCCCGGAGCTTGTGTCCTTAATTGTTCTTCTTCGACTTGAATTTTCTTCCCGTCGATGTCAAAGATACCTCCTCAG
>VOFI01002207.1_pt1 | contig 35323 bp, 41 predicted proteins | sample 5384131 | NCBI WGS metagenome assembly VOFI01 (sample SAMN12384728, study PRJNA508395) | human gut metagenome | isolation source: healthy gut H | host: Homo sapiens
TGGAGAAAGCCGACGAGGCAGGGTTTACGGATTATGCGGGTATGCCGGCATATATGAAAACCCCGATGCAACGGCGGAAAGAGACGAAGAAAAAGCTGTTGGGAAATTGTCCCAGGCCATCATTGATTTCAAATATAATGCTGCCACGGAGGCGAATCCGATGGATGTGACAGAGTTGATTTCAATCCTATGTTTGACGGGAATGCAAATGGTTGGGTTTCTCGAAGGGATGCCGTACCGGGAGGGGCACAGGATAATTTCGGTTATACTTCCGGAACAATTACGACATCCGATGGCGTGCCGTTTACGACTTGTTTTCAACGTTGGAATTCTAAAACTCAAGTACCTCGCCAACCGGATTGGTCCGTCACGCAGGATTTGACGGGACTTCCGGATGGTAAATACCGGTTGAAGGCATATATCCTGACGAATGTAACGGGAATGCAACCCGAAGGGCGGTTTCTGGTCGCCAAGACTTTGGCCGGCGAGAAGCGTACGGAGGCTAATGTGCCGTCGCCGGACGGAAGTGCCTATGCTGTTCCTTATACTGTGGATTTTTTCTGTTATTGGTGGTACGGCCACGATAGGCATGATAGTGGAAAATTGCAACTCTAATTGGTCTTCTGTGAGTAATTTTTCATTGCAGTATTATGGGAAATCCGGTGCGGCTACTTTCCGTGATGCCTTGCTTGAATCCATAGCGGATGCAGAGAAAAAAATATGCGGAATATACGGAGGCTCATGTCACTTTCAGTAATGTAGGAAAGGAGAAATATGAAGAAACGATTCAGGCGGCCAAGGCTGCGGCGGAAAACCAGGAGATAAAAAGATGAGGATTTGAGGCAGGTAATCGATGTGGTGCAGGCACGTATGGATTCTTTGGCATTGGATATTTCCGCTTATGAGAGTTTGAATGCCCAACGGTTGGAATTGGAAAAGGCTTACGAAGAGAATCCCTATTCCGAAAACGGCTTGGAGGGTTATGAAGCTTTTTTGGACGGCTTGTCTGGAGGCTTATGAGCGTTGCACTTTCAATCCCAATGAAGTGGACAGCATCCAGTCGCGTGCGGACCGGATATTTAAGTATTCGTATTGGAATTATTGAGAAATGGTGGGACGACCGATGTGACGGGATTGTTTGTCAATCCGGATTTCACTTCCGACAATACCGGATGGACAAAGACCGGGAACGGGGAGTTTAAAAATTCCAACGAGGTGGCCGAGGTTTGGAACGGTACAGATTTTGAAATGTATCAGGAAGTGACAGGGTCTTCCGGAGGGAACATATAAGATAACCATGCAAGGGTTCTACTCTCCGAGTTCCACGGACAAAAGCTGGCAGGCTTCTTGGGGGACAGAAGGGGATGGGCTTAACGAGGTGAAAGCTTCCCTTTTCGGAAACGATGTGTCCGTGAAGCTCCATCATCATGGCTGGCATATCCGCAAACGGAAGACATTGCGGGCAATTGCGAACAAGTCTTTGAAACAGGCGATCCTGCCGTTGACGGCATGTGGTTCTGTCACGGGACTTCTTCTGCGCATGAGATTTTCGGCCTTGTCTCCCGACAATTATCGGAATACGGTGAACTGCTATGTGACGGACGATGGCCGCTTGCGCATAGGAGTGAAGATGGCCGGAGCCGAGTTAAAGGCTGCTTGGGCGCTTTTCGACCATTTCGAGGTGGAATATCTTGGAGCGGGGAGGATATGAGTGGTGCCAAATCGGTAATCAGTGCCCTGATAGGGGAAGCCGCAGCCATGCGCGACGAGGAACTGCAACTTACTACGCGTGAGGCTCGGAAAACATTGTCGGCAGCGGTAGAGTCGGCTTCGGCAGTACTCGACCAGTTGACGTTGGAAACCTATAAAGAGCAAATGGCATCGTTGGATGCCGCTATCGCCATGGGCAAAGAAGCACTTGAGGCTGCGTCTGCCTTGAGGCTACAGTATACGGCATGATGCCAAGATGCAGAGCGAGGACGGAGGTTATTCCGATTATGTGGGCACACCGGAGTTTGATGAGTTCGAAGCTTTGATAATAGAACTTTTTAGGAAAGATATGAAAGCAACGAGAATGCTGTTTTCGAGTCGGTTGCTTGAGATAGAGGATTATAATGTAAGAATAACTAAAGCCTATGCCAATATGGTGGTCGGCCACATGGATTTGGCTTCCGCTTATCGACACCCCGTTGGACATGACTTCAGTGCTCATGACACCGAGTTTTTTCGGATAAGGATGAAGAAGGGGGGATGTGGAATGCTTCCAGACGGATGGGTCTCGTCCATGGTGGGCGAAGCGCCGAGAATCAGGACTTGGTCTATGAAGTTTTGTTACGACACGAAGTCGTGCGACTTGCATCAAACGCTGTACCATCTCCCGAAAGGGTATTACCGTGTGGTGTACAACGGGCTTTACCGTGCCGGTGAGCTCATATCGGCAGCGTTGGCCCGCCGTGACAGTGCCGATTCATGGCATGCGGAGGCTTATGTGGAAGTGGGGCAAAGGCAAGTGGGCGAAGATTCAATCCATTTTCGACGGGTGAGCGATATATAAATATGATACGTCAACCGCGTGTTGGCAGATTCTTGTTCCCCGATTCCGCAACTCCTCTACCATTGCACGGTGGATTCCGTGTCGGGGCACGTACGGCTTTCAGAGGCGGGCGAGTATGAAGGATTTTCAGTTTCCAAGTTTCGGAAGAAGGCCAGGATGTGGTCTTAGGGGTACGCAAAAATGAATACGTCAAGAACGACTGGCTTTGTTTCGATAATTTCCCTTGTATTATTTGGGTGATGGTGATGCGAACAAACCGGACGATTTTGTGGATTCCGTGGATGATGTGATGGCAGAAGGGACGCAGAAGGTCGTAGATACGTTATGTACACGATTGACGGTGTACGCGTGTCTGCCCGGGACGGCGCGGCATTTACATCCGCGAAGACCGGATGGAAGATGGCACGAAGAGGACTGTGAAAATTATGGTCAGATAGGATTTCATGATGCACGGCAAGTAATCAATGGGAGGGCGGTCTTTGTGAAAAGGCCGCCTTTTAGTGTTTGGGTATCATTGTCCACCTCAAAAACACGTTTTTCCACGTGATTTTAGAATAAGTGCATTAATTTTTGCGAGGTGCTAATGATAAAAAGAAAAGGATGAAGATGGAATTTATAAGGCGGTTCGTTGGGCTTTTCATATTATATGGCAGGTTTGCCCTTTTGGCCGTAGGGGGTATGTGTTCCACGATGTCGTCGTATGCTTTTTCCGGAAAGGAACGATTGCGTTTGTATCGCCGGATGGCGTTTCCATTTGGGCAATCCGGAGGGGGATGCCTCTCGCCAAGATTTCGACGACGGTGCATGGCGGTTGTTGGACTTGCCTCACGACTGGAGCATAGAGGGGCGATTTCAGTGCCGACCATCCGGCACGTAAGGAAGGAGGGGCGTTGCCCGGTGGATTGGGTTGGTATCGTAAGGTTTTTGAGGCTCCGCGTGAATGGCAGGGAAAGAAAGTCTTCGTGGATTTTGACGGGGTGTACATGAATTCGGAAGTGTTCGTAAACGGAAACTCTTTGGGCGTGCGTCCTTATGGTTTACAGCACAGTTCGTTCCGGTACGACCTGACCCCTTATTTGAAGTGGGGAGAGCGCAATGTATTGGCCGTGAAAGTTGACAATAGTACCCAACCCAATTCCCGTTGGTATTCAGGTAGCGGAATCTACCGTAACGTATGAAAGCTTACGGTGGTGGAGCCTGTCCATGTGGGGGCATTGGGGCACGTTCGTGACCACTCCGGAAGTGACCGGTGAGGAAGGCGGTAATGGAGGTGCGTACTATGGTGAAGAATGACGGGCAGGCAGGCCGTAGGGTAGGAGGTCGTTTCCACTCTCCTTGATGCACGAAAGGGACGGATGGTGGTGGGCAGTCGGTTTTTGGTAGATGTGCCCGGCCGGTGGGTGCTCCGGGCGAGTCACACTTTGATTATGACGGCTCCCGAGCTTTGGGCACTGAGCACCCTTATTTATATAAGGTAAGGACGGAACTTAAAAGTAGACGGACGTAGCGTAGTACTTACTATACTACCACTGGCGTGCGTCATTTCAAGTTTGATGCCCGGACGGGATTTTGGCTCAACGGGAAACACATGAAGATAAACGGGTGTGCATGCACCATGATTTGGGATGCCTTGGGGCGGCGGTCAATGTCCGTGCCATCAGAGGCAACTGGAGATATTGAAGGAGATGGGCTGCAACGGTATCCGTTGCACGCATAACTCCGCCTGCGAATTGCTCGACCTTTGCGACCGTATGGGCTTCATCGTGATGGATGAGGCTTTCGACATGTGGCGTATCCATAAAACCGCATACGATTACGCCTGCTATTTCGACCGTTGGCATGAGCGTGATTTGGCAGACCTTGTATTGCGGGACCGCAACCATCCTTGCATCTTCATGTGGGCGTGGGAATGAAGTGGGGGAGCAATGGCGTAATGCAGGGCGCGACACCTTGTCGGTCGAAGATGCCAATATCCTATTGAATTTCGGTCGAGACGAGTCGGATTTGCCCCGGTTGGAGGACGCACTGTCAATACGCTCTTAGCGGCCAAGCTTGCCGGTCTTGTACGCCGTTATGACCCTACGCGTCCCGTGTTGACGGGAAACAACAGTGGAAAAGGACAACCTGTTGCACAAGCCGGAGGCCAGAATGGATATTATCGGTTACAATTATGTGTGTGGGACATTCCGAAAGTGCCCAAAGGTGTTTCCCGGAAGGCCATTTTTGCTTACAGAGTCTATTTCAGGCTTGATGACGCGGGGATTCTACCGTATGCCCTCCGATTCCATGTACGTGTGGCCTATGCGCGGTGGTACGTGTGCCGGAGGGGAGCAATCATCTGACTTCGGCTTACGATAATTGCCATGTGCCATGGGGATGTAGTCATGAGGCAGGGATGCGTATGGTGAAAAACAACGATTTCATCTCCGGGCAATATGTCTGGACGGGTTTCGACTATATCGGGGAACCTACGCCCTTCCGTTCCCATCACGCAGTTCCTATTTCGGAATCATAGATTTAGCCGGGTTTCCCAAGGACGTGTATTACACATGTACCAGTCGGAATGGGCTGAAAAAACCGGTGCTCCACCTTTTTCCGCATTGGAATTGGAAAGAAGGACAGAAGGTGGACTTATGGGGTGTATTACAACCAGGCCGACGAGGTGGAGCTTTTCGTGAATGGCAAGAGCCAGGGAACAAAACGTAAGGGACGGGATGATTTTCATGTGGCGGCGTGTAAGGTATGAGCCGGGCACGGTGAAGGCCGTGTCGAGAAAGGACGGAAGGAAGTCTTGGTGCGCGAAATCCATACGGCGGGTGTACCGGCGCACGAATCCGGTTGACAGCCGACCGCGACACGCTTTGTGCCGGACGGGAGGGATTTGGCATTCGTCACGGTGGAAGTTTTGGACGAGGGACGGAAACCTTTGTCCCCGAAGCGCTGAAAACTTGGTGCATTTCGAGGTCGGGGGAGGTTTTGATAGCCGGTGTGGACAATGGCAGCCCTTTCGATGGAACGTTTCAGGACACGAAACGTAAGGCTTTTCTTCGGTAAATGTTTGGTCGGTATTGCAAAGCAACGGGAAGGCCGGGCATGCCACGTTGAAGGCGGTGTCCGAAGGGATTGGACGAGCAGAGCTCAAAAATTAAGATGAGAGCGGGTAGATAACAACATATTAGAAGATGAAGAATATGAATTTGAAAGACAAGATGGTGAGTGTGAAGACGGCAGGGCTTTGTGCCTTGCTTTTAGCCGGACAGCCGGCATGGTCGGGTACGGGGAAAGACGAGGTAATCCGGCACAATTCCGTGTCCGTAATGCTCGGTGCCCCAAAAGGTGGAATACAGCAAGATGATTTTCGGGCAGTTTGTCGAGCATTTCGATAATCAGGTGTACGGAGGATTGTACGACCCGGAGTCGAAGTTTGCCGATGAGGACGGTTTCCGCAAGGATGTGATTGAGGCTTTGAAGGAAATAAAGACCCCTATCGTGCGGTGGCCGGGTGGCTGTTTCGTGTCGACCTATCATTGGTTGGACGGAGTGGGGAAGGAACGTACCCCGGTGTACGACAAAGACTTGGCAGGTGGAAGATCCGAACACTTTCGGGACGGATGAGTATGTAAAATGGTGCCGCAAGGTAGGATGCGAACCTTACATCTGCACCAATGCCGGGACGGGTACGCCGGAGGAGATGAGCGATTGGGTGGAATATTGCAACCTCACTATCGGGAAATACGGACGGATGCGTGCCGCGAACGGCCATCCGGAGCCTTACAACGTGAAGTATTGGAGCGTGGGGGAATGAAAAACTGGGGCGCACACGAATTGGGGGGCGCGTACGGTACTGAGGGGCGGGACCCCGCGGTACGTGAGTCGGCCAAGGTTGATGCGCAGCGTGACGAAGGATGCCAAGCTGTTTGCCGCCGCCACGTCGGACAAGAATTGACAATGCCTTTATTGCGCGAAGCCGGTCCTTATTTGGATTATATAGCTATCCATGGTTATTGGGACCCGCTCTTCCATGTCAACAATCCTGCGCCTTTTCTGAAGTGTATGATGAAAACGGATGCTCCGGAGCAAGACATCCAAAGGACTATCGGCATATTGGATGAGGCCGGGTTCGGCGCTGGAAAGATAAAAATCGCTTACGATGAGTGGAATTTGCGCAACTGGCACCATCCTTGGCATGGCGACTTGCGTCGCGGTTTCGATTTGGAGGCGCGCCGTAAGAACGATATGGCTTCCACTTACACGATGGCAGACGCTTTGTTTTCCGCCTGTTTCCTGAATGCCTGCCTGCGTCATTCCGACGTGGTGGACATAGCTTGTTTCGCTCCGGTGGTCAACACGCGTGGCCTATCTTCGTGCATCCCGACGGTATCGTGAGACGTACTACGTTTTTATGTCTTTAAGATGTACACCAATGGACTGGAAGATTATATGCTTCCGGTTGCTTTGGAAGCCGGGCGGTTGACGCAAAGGCAGCCAGTCCACGGCAGTGTTCGATGTCGTGCTGACGGGGAATGTGGACGGAACGCGTTATGTTTACGCGGTGGTGAATAAGGATCCGGGAGAAAAGCCATGCCCTGACGTTGGATTTCAAAGTCTGGGAGTGAAAGAACCGCGTAAACTCAAGGGGACCGTATTGGCGGGACTTCCGCAGACGATTATAATGACATAGGGAAGGAACGGGTGGTGCCCGAGGAACGTAGTTTTGAGGTACGGGATGCCGCAGTGGTTTTACCTCCCCATTCCCTGACGTTGTTGAGGTTGGAAAAAAATGAGACGATGGTTGGCCGGTAAATTAGGGTGAGTGAAAATTTGTTTTACACCTTGATTTGGAATTTCGTTCTGCGCCAAACGAAATTTCATTCTCACCAAATGAAAAAAAGTTCTCCTGAGATTGATTTTCCAATCTCAGGAGATTTTTTAGCCATCATAACGTCTTGAAAATGTGAACGGTGTGTTTTGGAAAGTTGTTATGTAATTTCTTTTGGCCTGTCCGGGCGAGCCTGCCGTTTGGACGTGGGAAGAATAAACCTCTTTCCTCCTTTTTGGGGAGAAGAAAGAGGTTTATGGGGTGATAGGGAAAATGATGTCCGGTTTACTTCAGAATATCTTTCATTCCGTCTTTCGTCAGGTTGCCGATGTTCTCACGCATGGCTGTGTCGCCTTTCAGGTTTTCCAGTTTGTAGTAGTCCATGAAACCCATGTGACCGTCGCGCAGGGCTTGTGCCAAAGCTTTGGGCACTTCGGCTTCAGCCTGGATGACTTCGGCGCGGGCTTCCTGCGCCTTGGCTTTTCATTTCGTTCGGCGGCAATGGCCATGGCACGGCGTTCCTCGGCCTTGGCCTGCGCTGATGTTTTGTCGGCGTTGGCCTGATCTATTTGCAGGGGTGGCACCGATGTTCTTACCCACGTCGATATCGGCGATGTCGATGGACGAGGATTTCAAAGCCGTACCGGCATCCAGCCCCTTTTTTGAGCACCAGTTTGAGATGGAGTCCGGGTTTTCCAGAACCTGCTCGTGGTTTTCGGCCGAACCGATGGAAGATACGTTCAAAGCCTACACGGGGGCCAGGATGGTGTCCTCGCCTGCACCTCCCACAAGTTGGTGGATGTTGGCGCGTACGGTGACGCGGGCCTTTCTATCAACTGGATACCGTTTTGGCTACGGCGGCTACGGGTGGCGCTGTCGATACCTTCGGGTTGACGGGAAGTCTGCACGGCCTCGAACACGTCGCGGCCCGCCAGGTATGGCCCTTTTCAAAAGGCAGGTCGATGTTGGCTTTCGATGCCGAAACCAAGGCATGTACCACGTTTATCACATACGTCAAATCGTCATGTGTGCCCAGATTGTCGCGGGTGATGTTCTTCAGGCCGGCCTTATGGGCCTCGATGAGGCTCGGCACGATGACACCGGGCGGCACGTTGCGGATGCGCATCAGGAAGAGCTGTATCAACGAGATGCGCACGCCCGATACTTTGGCGGAGAGCCAAAGGAAGAACGGTACGAAATGAAAAGAATATCGCCAGAAAGATGATGGCGACGATGGCGATGACCACCGGAAAACAATTGGATCTAATAACATGATATCAGAAAATTAAAGGGTGAATAATATGTTTATTTCTTTTTGACGGTGATTTGGGCATCCTCTACACGCGAACTACTACTACGGGAGTGCCTTCGTCCAGGAAACCGTCGGCCGATTTGACTTCACGGTCCGGCCGCCGATGTCCGCGTTACCGATGAGGGCGAGCCGGGTAATGGCCACTCCCCTCGTCTCCGGGGCGTACGGAAAGTTGTTCCGCCGAGGCTGCCGTGGAATCGATACTTTTTGTGGAGCGAATATTTCTCCAATGTCTTGGAGTGCATCAGCCAGTAGCCCAACAGTCCGCAGGCTACGATGGATGCTGCGCAGGCCCACAGTCCGGTGGTCAGTCCAAACCAACTGAAAGCTACGTAGTTGGCACCTACGAGGCAGCAAGCTGCCGCTATGCCCGCTATGCTGATGCCCGGGAAGACGAACAACTCTATGGCGAGCAGGATGGCGCATAGGGCGAATAAGATGATAAGCGTAAATATTTCCATGGTCTTGGGGTTTTAGGGGTCAGTAACCTTGCCTGTATTTGGTTTCATGTTGGTCTTCCAACATGTTGAGATAAGAGGCATAGCGGCTTTCGCTGATGAGTGTTCCTCACGGCGCGGCGTACGGCAGCCCCATGGGTGTGCGTGCAATTGTTGTATTTGCAGTCTGCCGAAATCTGGAAAATTTCGCGGAAGTAGTGTGCCACTTCTTCTTTCTCGAAGTCGAATGTGCCGAATCCTTTGATGCCCGGGGTGTCGATGACGTAACCGCCGCCCGGCGCTGAACATCTCGCTGAATGTCGTGGTGTGCATGCCGTGTCGTGTGCGGCTGAAATTTCATGCAGTCCGCAGGTTCAGGTCGGGTATCAGTTTGTTCAGTAGGGTAGATTTCCCTACGCCGGAATGGCCGGAGAACAGGGTGGTGCGTTTTTCCAAGCTTTCGCGCAGCGCGCCGATGCCGGTAGACTGCAAGGCCGAACAGGCATGGCAGGGATAGCCGATGGTGGTGTACAGGTGTATCATGCCTTCCATGTAACGGAGGTCGTCGGCATCATAGCAATCGGTCTTGTTGAAAACGAGCGATACCGGAACGCGGTACGCTTCGGCCGAAGCCAGGAAACGGTCGATGAAGGTGGTGGAAGTTTCCGGATGGCTGACGGTTACGATTAAAAAAGCCTGGTCTACGTTGGCTGCGATGGGAAGCTTTCCGGATGATGTAGTTCTTTTGCCCTATTTGTGATGAAAGCCGTCCCCTCCCGCATTGACGGTGATTTGCAAAATCGGCCGCCACCAGGTTGCTGCGTATCTTTACCTTTGATTTTAAGAATCAACAAGTTGGCCGTCGTCCGTGCGGACGACGTACCAACTCCTGAGCCCCCGCATCAGACGGTGATTTGACAAAAGCCCACCGCGCACCAGGTAATTTGGTGCTGAGTTCGATTTCACGGATAATTTCACCGTTGTTTTCGGGAGTGATGCCCAGATCAGAGTCCATGATAGCTTTTTCGATGATACGGAACATACTTTTGTCCCATGGCTTGATGGCGATACTGCGTGCATCGGGAGTAGTCACGGCAGCTACATTACTGATGGGAACCATGCTTCCATAAGAGTCAACACGAATGCCGTCCAGCAACCGGGTACTGGCTTTTCCTGCACGAATGTTGTGGTAGATTTCATCGTGTGATTTCAGTTTGAACTTTGTGGCCGTGGGATCTTTTCCGGGTCGGCCGTGTACACGCCGTCCACACGCGTCCACTTTAAGCATCACGTCGGCTTCGATTTCAATGCCGCGCAACGATGAACCCGTGTCGGTCGTGAAATGAAGGGTTGCACGTGCCGGCGCTCATGATGACCACTTCTCCGGCTTCCATGTATCCGATGGCTTTCCATTTGCTGTAAAACTCGCCGATCGGCTCCATGCGGATGGCGGTCAGCACGCGGCTTTTCACGCCGATGGCCCCAACGCGCTGTTCTCAGTCCGAGCGTGGTTGCAGTGACCGGCACATGCCCATCTGGTCGATCCTTTGACGCCGGTCGGGCCCCTTTGCATCTGCACCGATTTCAGGCCGCGGAAAATGTTGCAGCCGCCGATGACGATGCCCGTTATTTGCACGCCCATGTCGTGCACTTCACTTGATTTGTTCCGCATATTCGGCCAGACGTTTTTCGTCGGATGCCGTAACGTTGTTCTCCCATGAGGCTCTCGCCGCTCCAGTTTGAGGAGTATCCTTTTTGAATTTAGCCATAATAAAGTATTTTGGTTAGTTAAAGTACGAATGGGGCGGACGGGTTTCGTGCCCGACGGTATCAGGTGGCTTACTTCCTTGAAGGCGTATCTTCGTGTAATGCCGTTCCTGTCGGTCAGGACCAGGTGCCCGGTAGGTTCCACGTCGTGGATTTCGGCTTCGAAAACACCGTTCGCGTCTTGATAAAGGTGAAAACCGTTGCATCGGTAAAAGCTGTTCCCGGTAGCTACGGGCGATGTCCTCCGTTCGGCCTTGTTGGATGTTCCGGTAATAGTCCTTGAAACGTTTGATGATGTCGGCTAAGATGAATACCGGTTCCTCTTCTTTTCCTGTGATTTGTCGGAGCGAGACCGGATTGGGGGCATCGCTGCAGAACGTTTGTTGGTTTATATTGATGCCGGCTCCTATGATGCAATTCTCGATGCATCTTCCTATCAGGGTGTTCTCGATGAGCATGCCGCAGATTTTCCGGTCCTTCCAGTAGATGTCGTTCGGCCATTTGACGCAGATGTCTTTGGCATAGCCGGACAATGTTTCGCAGACAGACAGTGCCATGGCTTGGGGACAGGATGAACTGCCGGTTGGCTTCCACTTCGCGGGGATGGAAGAGCAGGCCGAACAAAAGGTTCTTACCGGCTTCCGATTCCCAAGAATTACCGGCTTGTCCTCGTCCGGCAGTTTGGAAGTCAGCCGTGGCCAGAATCATGTCTTTCGGAGAAACTGGACGATAATGTTTCAGGGAAATCGATGGTGGAGCTCTGTCGAGTGGAGCCGTATCCATTCGAACCATGGCGAATCGTCCAATATGTAAAGTGAATGAGTCATATTCAAAATATTCTAATCGTGTTGCAGGTCAGTATAGCGGCGGGTAAAAAGGCATCTTCTATATGCCTTAGCCGGGGAGCCCGTTTTCTCCCGTTACGATGGTGATGAGGTCGAAGCGTACCGGGAGGTCGATGGCATATTTGCGCAAGTAGGCGTCGGCCGAACTGACAATGCGTCGTATTTTCCCGTTTGTGACGGCGTCTTCGGGGAGTCCGAATAAAACGTCTTTTCTGGTTTTACTTCCACGAAGACCAGTGTGCCGTCTTTTTTCGGCCACGATGTCCAATTCCTTGTGCCCGCACCTCCAGTTCCGGTGTCGGATGACATAACCTTCTGATTGCAGATGGTTTTGCAGCCAGTCGTTCTCCTTCTTTTCCCAGTTCATTGTGTGCGGCCATTTCGATTTATTGGATTCCCGTGCTGCAAATTTATTAAAAATATTGGTGAATCTTGCAGAAATCTTACTTTTGCATGTACTAAATTGTGAAGATATGGCAGATGATGCTTTTTACATGAAAAAAGGCCAATTTGGAAGAGGCGCGGCGTGCTTACGATGAGGATGAAATACCGGTAGGGGCTGTTGTGGTTTGCGGCGACCGTATTCTGGCGCGTGCACATAACCTGACGGAAACGTTGACGGATGCGACCGCCCATGCCGGATGCAGGTGATTACGGCGGCTGCCAATGCTTTAGGCGGAAAAATATTTGAACGAATGTACGCTTTATGTGACCTTGGAACCGTGTGTGATGATTGTGCGGGGGCCATCGGATGGGCACAGGTGAAACGTCTGGTTTTACGGGGCAACGGATGAAAAAAGAGGATACAAGATGTTTGCACCCAAGCCATACATCCGCGAACGGAAGTGGTGAGTGGTGTGATGGCGGACGAGGCCGTGGCTTGCTGAAAGACTTCTTTAAGGGGAAACGTTAGGTTTCTTTTATTTGATTTCCTCGTAATCCACATACTCCCCCTTCGTTGTCATCGAATATTTTGTGCGAACTTTGGGACGAGGATTGAGAGTGGTTTTGCGACGTGGTTTGCCGTGGGGATTACGGGATGAAGACTGTTGTTTATGGTTCTTGGGAGAAAATGAAGACATGATGTTCCGTACTCTTCTGGCTATATTAAGGACCATAATGAGCAGGAAGGCCAAAAAGGCAAAAGTAAACCGAATATACATCCTAAAGGACCTGTCATAAATATGATTTTTTATGCTTTGTTGCCAGACTGATGAACAAGAACCGTGCCAAAGTCAGTGAGTTTTCTGTCGTGCAGTCAGGACAGAGAGGATGACGTACCATGCGATGATGGCTGCAAAACAACTGAATCCCAAAAAGATAATCATGGGGATGCAAGTCAGGATGAAAATAAACTTAATTTTATTGTCTTGCCAGGAAAGGTTCTTGAATTTGAGGGCAAACATGGGGAATCTCCGCTACCAAAAGGAAACAGGGATAACAACATGAACATGAAAAAGGAAGAAAGCATTGAACTTTTCTGAAACTAAAATCATGTAGTTGCCCACAATCAGCGAAAGCCCAAAACAAGGTGTTGGCCGGGGTAGGTACGCCAATGAAAGACGATGTTTGCCGCGTGTCGATGTTGAATTTGGCTAACCGCAAAGCCGAAAATGCCGCCATAAGGGAATGCCGTATAGGGCATCACGTCGCGCAGCGGCTCCATGAAATCAGGATAAACCACCCGATGGAACAGATGGAATATCATGGCCGAAGGGCTACTCCAAAGGTCACTACATCTGCCAACGAATCAATTCCTTTCCTATGGGGGGAGGATACTTTCAGCACGCGAGCCGACATCCCATCGAAGAAATCGAATACGGCTCCTTATGACAATGAGCAGAAACGCCCAACTGTAATTACCGTAGAAAGCTGCACCCGTAGCCATACAGCCGGAAATCAGGTTGCAGCAAGTAATGCTGTTGGGAATCTGTCGTATGATGATATTTGCCATATGACATTTTATTATAATTTGGCGATGATGGTTTCATTACCCACCGTCTTTTGCCCCAATTTGACGTTGACTTTGGTCCCGACCGGAAGGAAAAGGTCGACTCTGGAACCGAACTTGATGAATCCCATGTGTTCGTCGATATAACAATCTTCGTCTTCGCGGGCGTATGTCACGATGCGCCGAGCCATGGCACCGGCAATCTGCCGTGCCATGATGAAGACACCGTCCGGTGTTTCGATGACGATGGTGGAACGTTCATTCTCAATGCTGGCTTTGGGCAACCAAGCCTTATGAAAGTTTCCGTCGTGATGTTCCACCAACCTTACGGTGCCGTCCACCGGAATCCAGTTGGCGTGCACGTTGGTCAAGCTCATGAAGATGGATATCATTAACCGGCGGTCATGGAAATATTCGTTTTCGTCCACCTCCTCTATCACGACGATTTTACCGTCGGCCGGAGCTACGACAACGTTTTCCGTGTCTCCCTCGAAACGTCTGATCGGACATCGGAAGAAATTGACTACGATGAGGTAGATGACCGTGCATACGGTTGCAGAAACATAGAACGGAGCTTGCATTCAAATGCATAGTAAAGGCAGGCGTTAAACAAGTAGTCCCCCCAAAGCACCCGCAATGAGCGTGTGCGTGCCTTCCCGATGTATTCTGATTTTTTAATTTATTCAATTTTTCGTCCCATGGAGTTTTCCCTTATATTAACGGACAAAGGTAGCTATATTCCGTTAAAATGCAAAATTCCGTACTTTCTTTTTTCAAGGGGCGGCCCCTAAAAAGTCTTTTATGTTAAAAAACAAAGGTTTCTTTGTTGGTTTCCTTAATGTGGCGTAACTTTACCCACGATTTCTGTTTTTACCAAATTCATATTTATTATGCAGGACTTCGTACATCTTCATGTGCATACCCAGTATTCCATTCTCGATGGTCAGGCTAGCGTGTCGCGTTTGGTTGACAAGGCGATGAAAGACGGTATGCGCGGAATGGCCATTACCGACCATGGCAACATGATGGCCATCAAGGAGTTTTTTAATTATACGACCAAAAAAAACAGTGGTACGAATGCGGACATCAAAATGTGGAAGAAGCGTATCGCCTTGTTGGAGAAAGGTGAGGATGCGGCTCTGAAAGAATGGGTGGACGGGCAGAAAAAGAAGCAGAAAGAGGCCGATGAACTGAGACGGCGGGCGGAAGCGAATGATGAGCCGATACCGGCTGAGGCGAATTTCGTGCCGGAGGAGCAACCGGAGTTTCCTTCGGTTGCCGACCAGTTGGCCACGGCTCGCGTGGAGTTGGCGGCGGCTCGGAAACGTTTGTTCAAACCGATATTCGGTTGTGAAATGTATGTGGCACCTCGTCGTCTGGATCAGATGGAAAAAGAGAAGGACGGGCGGAGGTATCACTTAATCGTGTTGGCCAAAAATGAAACGGGGTATCATAACTTGGTCAAGTTGGTCTCCAAATCGTGGACAGACGGTTTTTATGTGCGTCCGCGTACAGACCGCTTTGAATTGGAGGCGCATCGGGAAGGACTAATCATCTGTTCTGCTTGTATAGCCGGTGAAGTTCCCCGGAAAATACTGTCGGGCGACCTTGAAGGGGGCTGAAGAAGCGGTGCAGTGGTACAAACGCGTGTTTGGAGACAACTATTATCTGGAACTTCAGCGCCATGAGGTGAAAGATCCGGACCAACGGGCCAACCGTGAGACTTTTCCATTGCAGCAACGAGCCAATGCGAGATTGATAGAACTGGCCCGTAAATATGACGTGAAGTTGGTCTGTACGAACGACTGCCATTTTGTGGAGCAGGAGGATGCCGAGGCGCACGACCGTTTGATCTGCCTGAGCACCAACCGAGATTTGGATGACCCGAAACGTATGCTTTATTCCAAACAGGAATGGTTCAAGACGCGGGCAGAAATGAATGAAGTGTTTGCAGACGTGCCGGAGGCATTGGCCAACACTTGCGACATTTGCGACCAAGTGGAGTTTTACAGCATCGACCATGCGCCGATTATGCCGAACTTTGCCATTCCGGAAGAATTTGGAACCGAAGAGGGTTATCGGAAGAAATATACCGATGAGGACTTGTTTGAGGAGTTTACCCGCGACGAGAATGGCAACGTGGTGCTCAGCCGCGAGGATGCCGAACAGAAAGTGAAGAAACTGGGCGGCTGTGACAAGCTTTACCGTTTGAAGTTGGAAGCCGATTATCTGGCTGAGCTGACTTATATCGGGGCGGCCAAGCTTTACGGTGACCCGTTGCCGGAGCATGTACGGGAACGCATCAACTTCGAGTTGCACGTGATGAAGACGATGGGTTTTCCCGGTTACTTCCTCATCGTGCAAGACTATATCAATGCCGCACGTCACGAGTTGAACGTGTCCGTGGACCGGGACGTGGGTCGGCGGCCGGTTCTGCAGTGGCCTATTGCTTGGGCATTACGAAAATAGACCCCATTGAATACGATTTTGCTGTTTGAGCGTTTCCTGAACCCCGACCGTATTTCATTGCCCGATATCGACGTGGATTTCGATGATGACGGACGCGGAAAGGTCTTGAGTTGGGTGACGCAGAAATACGGTGAAGAGAAAGTGGCGCATATCATCACCTACGGTACTATGGCCACGAAACTGGCCATAAAGGATGGCCCGGGTGGAAAGCTGCCGTTGGACATCTCCAACGGGTTGTGTAAGCTCATACCGGACAAGTTGCCGGACGACGAAAACGGCAAGTCGCGTAAAATGAATCTCCCGAATGCCATCTCGTGCATTCCGGAGTTGCAACAGGCCGAGGCGTCGCCGAATCCCTTTGTTGCGCGATACCATCCGTTATGCCCGGATGTTGGAGGGTAATGTGCGGAACACGGGCGCATGCCTGCGGGGGTAATCATCTGCCGTGACGACGTATCCGATTGGGTGCCGGTCAGCACAGCCGAGGACAAGGAAACGGGAGAGAAGCTCCGCTGTACGCAGTACGAAGGTTCCGTGATTGAAGACACAGATTGATCAAGATGGACTTTTTGGGTCTGAAGACCCCTTTCCATTATCAAGGAATGCCAGGCTAACATTTACGACAGTCTAGGCTTCGACATCGACGTGGATGCATTGGACATTACGGATCCGGCCACCTATCGCCTCAGTATTGTGACGGGCGTACCATAGGGACGTTCCAGTTCGAATCTCCCGGCATGCAGAAGTATTTGCGCGAATTGCAGCCTTCCACATTCGAGGACCTTATCGCCATGAATGCGCTTTACCGTCCGGGGCCGATGGATTATATACCCGACTTTATCGACCGTAAAGGCCAGGGGCGTAAACCGGTGGAATACGACATACCGTGTATGGAGAAGTATCTGAAAGACACATACGGTATCACGGTGTATCAGGAGCAGGTGATGTTGCTGTCCCGCCAGTTGGCCGATTTTACGCGAGGCGAGAGCGATACATTGCGTAAGGCTATGGGTAAGAAGCTGATAGAAAAGCTGAACCACATGTATCCCAAGTTCATCGAGGGCGGAAAGAAGAATGGCCACGACCCGAAAGTGTTGGAAAAGATTTGGGCGGACTGGAAGAAGTTTGCCTCGTATGCGTTCAACAAGAGCCATGCCACGTGCTATTCTTGGGTGGCTTACCAGACGGCTTACCTGAAAGCTAATTTCCCGGCCCAGTACATGGCAGCCGTAATGAGCCGAAGCTTGGCGAACATTACCGACATTACGAAGCTGATGAGCGAGTGTAAAAGTATCGGTATCAATACTTTGGGGCCGGATGTCAACATCAGCCGCCGGAAGTTCAGTGTGGACGTGGACGGAAATATCCGTTTTGGACTGGGAGCCGTCAAGGGATTGGGCGACTCGGCAGTGGATGCCATCGTGAAAGAACGGGAAGCTCACGGACCTTATAAGAACATTTTTGACTTCATTCAACGTGTGCCGAGCGGGGCTGTGAAACGGAACAATCTGGAAAGTTTGGTACTTTCGGGTGCCTTCGACTGTTTTGAGGGGATTACCCGTGAACAGTATTTCGGCGTGAATGCCAAAGGGGAGAGCTTTATCGACCAGTTGGCACGTTACGGTTCGCGCTACCAGACCGACAAAGATGCCGTGCAGAATTCACTTTTTCGGGGATATGGACATGGTGGAAATCGCTACGCCGGAAGTGCCGCAGGCCGAACCGTGGAGCTCGTTGGAGCGTTTGAACAAGGAGCGCGACTTGGTCGGCATTTATCTGTCCGCCCCATCCGTTGGACGATTATGCCGTCATACTTCAAAAATGTGTGCAACGTGCACATGGCGGATTTGAAAGATTTGGAACAGTTTGTCAATATGGACCTCACGTTGGGCGGCATGGTCACGGCCGTACGGAAGGGCATCTCCAAGACGGGCAAGCCGTATGGCATCGTGACGATGGAGGATTTCACGGGAGCCTACGAGCTAGCTCTGTTCGGACGAGGATTGGCCTACATGGGGCTCATATATGGATGTGGGGAATACGCTCTATATCACAGCCAAATGCCAACCCCGGCAATGGGATCCTTCAAACTGGATTTCCGTATTGGGCGCATTGATTTTCTGGCAGATGTGAAAGATACTTTGGTAGAGAAGATTACGATAACCGTGGCCTTGGATGCGTTGGATGAGGATATCGTGCTTTTCGCTTTCCGATGTCGTGAAGGAGTGCCCCGGCAATACCGACCTTTATTTTCACATCCTTGACCCCTTGGGACAGATGAACCTGACCATGCAATCCAAGTTGGCGAAAGTGTCAGTTAAAAAGGATTTAATTTCTTATATTCAAAAGTAAACCCCCCTGTCATATAAAATAAATTAGTATATTTGTCGGTAATAACAAACGATTAAAAGGAATAGTACAATGGCATTAGCAATTACAGATTCAAATTTTGAAGAGTTGTTGGCTTCAGGTAAGCCTGTGGTAGTGGATTTCTGGGCGACATGGTGTGGCCCGTGCAAGAAAATCGGACCGGATATCGAGGCATTGGCTGAAGAATATAAGGAACAAGCCGTCATCGGCAAGTGCGATGTGGAGGAAAACGACGGCTTGGCCATGCGTTTCGGAGTGCGCAACGTGCCTACCGTGATCTTCATTAAAAACGGCGAGGTGGTGGACAAGCAAGTCGGTGCGGCCCCGAAGAGTACTTTCGAGGAAAAGTTGAAGGCCATCCTTTAAAGATATAGGTTATGGACAGTTTGGAACAGGAACTCCTGCAAGATGCCGGGACGATGCCCGTACGGTGGAGTTCATCAAAATTACTTGCCGCAAGAAGTAAAGGACAAGTTTACGGACGAAGAACTTTATTACTTTCTGGATGTCATCGTAGAGTATTATGCCAATAGCGGTATTCTGGATGCGGCACCCGACAAGGATGGCTATATAGAAATCGACCAGGACAAAATAGTGGATTACGTCGTCAGTCAGGCCCGTAAAGATAAGATGGGCGACTTTGCGGCTGAGGATATCCTGTGGGTAGTCAGGGCGAGTTGGAATACGGGGAGTCTTTCGGAGAGGAAGATTAAACCTGACTTCTAAGATTATAAAGGCGGCGATTTGGATTAATGAAAATATAAGACAAGGTTGCTGTCGCACCATTTAGAAAATCAATCTCCCGCAGAACGATTTCCCGTTCTGCGGAGATTGATTTTTGTTTCGTGTCCGGTTGTGAATTAGCGGATTGCTTTTTGGATACGGAAAAGTAAGATGTTTTATGGAAGTTGTGATGTAGGGCATACATGAAAATAGGGCGCGGAATCACTTCCACGCCCTATTGCATCAGGGGCATTTCCCATATTGATATGAGAAAGTATATTTTTGCATAATTAAGGTTTATGAAAGAACATTTGCAGCATATTAAAACTGTCCTTCTTTGTTCTTTTCCGTTATATTGCAAATATAGGTATTCTTTTTGGTAACTCAAAGAAAATATCTATTATTTTTTAATCTATTGCGAACTGTCAGAATCTCACTGTGCGCGAACCGTCTTCGTTTTCTTCGATGGTTACTTTCACCGTATTGCCCGGAAGCAGTTCTTCCACCAGTTCCGGCCACTCGATGAAGCAAAGTGCACCACTGTAGAAATAATCTTCGTATCCCATGTCGTACACTTCTTCCAGCTTCTTGATGCGGTAGAAGTCGAAATGGTAAATCAGTTCGCCGGCAGTGTCGGAACGGTATTCGTTGACAATGGCGAAAGTGGGTGAGTTGATGACATCCTCCACGCCGAGGCATTCGCATACGGCTTTGGTGAAGGTGGTTTTGCCGGCTCCCATCTTGCCGTACATGGCAAAGACGGTGTTGTCACCCATGGCCGCGATGAATTCCCGGGCGGCCTCGTGGATGTGATCTAAAGAATCAATTTTGATTTCCATATCTATATGTTTTAAATTCTTTTCTTACTTTGCAAAGTGATGGGGAATGAGCATCTCCTCCATGGAGATGCCACCATGTTGGAATGTATCCCGGTAGTAGGACACGTAGTAGTTGTAATTGTTCGGGTAGGCAAAGAAACTGTCGCCCGACGTGAAGATATAGGCCGTACTCAGGTTGGGGAGAGGGAGCAACACCTTGCGCGGTTCTTTGATTTCAAAAACTTCCTTAGGGTTGTATTTCAGGTTCTTGCCTAGTTTATAACGTAAGTTAGTGTTGGTGTTCTTGTCACCGACAACCTTAACCGGGGATTTAACCCGTATACTGCCGTGGTCGGTCGTGACGATGATTTTATAGTTGCTTGCGGCCAAAGCTTTGAACAGGTCTTTTACGGCGGAGTGGCGGAACCAACTTTGGGTGATGCTGCGGTAGGCCGCTTCGTTAGAGGCCAGTTCCCGTACGGTTTTGGATTCTGTACGGGCATGCGAAAGCATGTCGATGAAATTGAATACGACGACGTTCAGGTCATATTTTTTTCCAACTGTTTGAACTGGCCGATAAGTTTATCGGCCGCAGTGGAGTCATTGATTTTATGGTAACTGAATGTGTTCTTACGGCGGTAACGTTCCAACTGCGTCTGGATGAGCGGTCCTTCGTTCGGGTTCTTACCCTCTTCTTCGTCTTCGTCCACCCAAAGATCCGGATACATTTGGGCAATCTTGTCCGGCATCAGGCCGGAGAAGATGGCGTTGCGCGCATATTGTGTGGCAGTGGGCAGAATGCTACAATAAATGTCTTCGTCGATGAGGAAAGCGTCAGCCAGTTCCGTACTGAGCGTGCGCCATTGGTCATACGGAAGTTGTCCAGGACGATGAGGAATACCTTTTCCCCCTTTGGTTCAGCAGGGGGAATATTTGGGTTTTTGAAGATATCCGGGCTCATCAGCGGACGGTTTTCGGGGTGGGTAATCCACTCTTCGTAGTGTTTGCTTATGAATTTGGCAAAAGCCAGATTGGCTTCCGTTTTCTGCATGCTTAGCATTTCGTCCATGTTGCTGTCGGTTTCAGATAGCTCCAGTTCCCAGTATACCAATCGCTTGTACACCTCTTTCCAGTCGTCGAATGTCAAAGAATCATTGATTTGCATGCCAATCTTTCCGAAGTTCTGTTGGTAGGCGTTTTGAGCCACCTCTGTGACGATTTCCTTCTTATGGATGTTCTTTTTCAGGGTCAGGAGGATTTGCGTGGGGTTGACGGGCTTGATGAGGTAGTCGGCAATTTTGGAACCGATGGCTTGGTCCATGATATTCTCCTCTTCGCTCTTCGTCACCATGACCACCGGCGTGACCGGTGTGATTTCCTTGATGCGCGACAAGGTCTCCAACCCGCTCAAGCCGGGCATGTTCTCGTCCTAGCAGAATCAGGTCGTAGGCCGTTTCGCTGCACTTGTCCAGTGCATCTTGCCCGTTGGATACGGTTTCTACCTCGTATCCTTTTTTTCGAGAAAAAGAATATGCGCTTTCAGCAATTTATTTCATCGTCTACCCAAAGTAATAAACCGTTGTTCATCATTGTAATGGTTTCGTATGTTGAAAATAATACCGCTGTCCGTGTCTTCCTCCTCTTCTTCGTATTCTTCGTCTCCGGCAGGCGGTTCGTCGTCCGGCGTACGGATTTCGATGGAAGTAGGTTCGTCCAGTCTCAGGTCCTCCGGCACTTGCAGCGGTGCGAACTTCTCATCGTAGAACTTCTTGTAATCTTCGAAACTGAAGACCGTGCCCAACAGTTTCAGGTTGCTTTCGGAGATGATGACGGAACGTATGTTTTTAAGCACGACACTCATGTGCGGATCGGCATATAGCTTTTGGGCGTAAGCGTGCGCCTCGTCATAGTTGAGAAAACCGCTGACGCGCATTTGTGCCAACCCGTCGGATTTCACGATGTCGATGTCGAAATTGCGTACCATAAAACTGGTGAAATTATACGAGGGCCATCTCATATAACAGTTGGTCCTCGTCCAGACTGTTTTCCGGATAGGCCAACAGGAATACGAAGTTGCTGAGGCGTTCGTCGCTTAATTGCTGCGCTTCGGCTGTGGAGTCTTGCAGGGCCGTCAGCGAACGTCGGCTCCAGATGTCGCTTGCCGCGTATTTCCCGTCGGTCAGCGACCGGCCTTCCTGAATGCCTTTCACGATACTTTGTGCAATTTCCGTTACTTCGTCTTTCGGATATTTCTCAATGACTTGTTTCAACGTGACCAGAAGCTGTCCCGTTCTCCGCCGTACAATTGGCTCATGGCTTGTATGAACATGAATTTAGCGCGGTGTGCCCCCTCCGGGAAATCCGAAGTCGAAATGGAATAATTGCGGAACACTTCCTCATATTCGTTCTTGCCGTAGGCTTCGTATGTGGCGGCATACAGGGAATCCTCTATGTGCTTGCCCTGCCTGGCGTAAAGCTCGTATTTGGGGTTGGCTAGCATGATGGCATACCGGCTGTCCGGGAACTCCTCGATGAGCCGCTGTTGTTTATACTGTTCGGCTTCGGCCATGTGTCATTCAGTCGGCCGTTGATAAGGAATAGATGGTAGTACACGTTGTCTCTTTGTCGGCTACGTCCGGGAACGTTTCGATAAGACATAGCAAAGGGTACGCCGTGCAAACCAAGCATTTTCCAGTCTCTCCATTTCCAGGATGCCGGCTTGATAAAGCGCATCACGCAGGATGTCGTTGGAGGCTGCAACTGCTCTTCCGTGAACTTGGGGATTTGTTGCAGGTAATATTCCCGGTTGTGTGGGTCCGGCGCCAATGGAGTCGGCCATACGCTCTGGGCTTCGGCAATGCTGTCGGCCAAAGGCGATGCGTCACGGCTTTGAAGTGCCGCCATCAGTCGCTCTCTTCGCTGTAGTCATATTCTCCGAAATCTTCCGTGCGGTCCTCGTTCTTATGGCTTCTCCGCCAGTTGTCTTCCAACGGGCGTTTGCCCCATGTGCGTTGGAACTGACGTTTGCCTTGGGCTACGACCGACGGGTTATAGAAATACCACGTGCCGGTTTGTCCGGGCTCCCCTGCGCCCTGCGGTTTCCGTAGGCGGGGGCTGTCGGAGTTTTGGGCATATTGGCAGCCATTTCGGCCTGCATGGCCTTGCGTGCCTCTTCTTTTTCTTGCTTTTTCAAGGCTTCGATGACTTTGTCGATGGCCTCGTTACGTTCGTTTTCGGGCAACTTGGCCAACCATTGCAGGCTGTCTTGCAGTTTGATGGCCGACAAATGGGGTTCCAGTTCGGTCAGGATACCTGAGCGGCGGCGTTCCGCCTCTTTGTAAGCTTCGTTTTCTTTGTCCAATATGCCGACCAGTTCGCGTAACAGCGTTGTGCGTTGATATAGTCCTCTTTGTCCCAGTAAATCTCACCCAGACGCAACAATACCATGGCTTTGGCAATGCCGTTCTGTGTACTTTCTTTGGCACCGGTTTCGTATGCCCCGATACACCGGGCAGTATCCCGGTTGGCCAGATAGATATTGCCGATGGCATAATAAATCTGATCTGATAGTCCTTGTTTTTCTTGTTCTTGGCCATGCGTCGCAATTTCTTCACCATTTTATTGTGGTTTCCGCTAGCCATGGTTTCGGTTTGCAGGATACGGGCGTTGAAAAGACAATTCGTATGGAGGATTGGCACGTATGACACGCCGCAAAGGCCTTGTAGGCTTCTGCTTTGTTTCCCGTTTCGTGGTACAACTGTCCCAACAGGAAGTTCAGGCGTGCGCGTTGCTGTTTGCTTTTTTCTTTCTTGACGGTTTTTGTAAATAAGGAATAGCCTCTTTGTATTGTTTCACGAAGATGAGGTAATCGGCGTATGAGGCGTTGAATTCCCGTTTTCCCTTCACTGCCGGTACTGTCGCGCTGAATCTTATGAAAGACATCCTCTGCATCGCTAAGGCCATTCCAGTTCTACGTAGCAACGGGCCAGATAGGCCCGGGCCACGGACACGATTTCAGGCTGTCCGGCATACAGTCCGCTGATATAATTGAACGTGGAGGCCGCTTCGATAAAAATTGCCTGTTGGGTACGCTTTCCCCCATGAGCAGCCAGGCATGCCGCAAGAATGGGTTGAACTCCTTGCGGGCCGTAGGCTTTTTCCTTGGCTGTTTTCCGCTTGTTGACGTTCGATTTCGGCCGGGCCTTTATAGAGTGCAGCTTGATGGCTTTCTCGCATTTTTCGATGGTGGTCTCGAAGTTGGACTTTCCCATGGCTGCCGTCGATTTATTTCGCGGCATACATGGGCAATAAATCGGTGTAATTGTCCTTATGTCCTTTCTGTTGTTCCCAGGACTCCTTCTTTGAAAGCCTCTGCCCCGTTAAAGTACGTATTGAACCGTGCCGTCATGGCATGGTAAAAACGGGTACCCGACGTATTCTTTTTCGTGGAACACGCCGTCAGAAGGGATAGGAAGACGAATCCGGAAGCAATGATATGTAGAAACCTTTTTTCCAATGCGCTCTTTACATAGTTAGATAACTGAAAAACATGTTTTTATTGCCTTTTCCACCGAGGAATCGACCATGAAATTCCTTTGCACACCAAATAGATGAGTATAGAGACGAAAATGATGGAGGCACCCGATGGTATATTGTAATGGTACGACAAGTAAAGGCCGCCCAGACAGCCGCTGTAGCCTGTCACGATGGAGAGCAGTGCCATGCGTTTGAAGCTGTGCGTGAAAATATTGGCCGTCACTTGAGGGATGGTCAGCAAGGAAGATGACCAACACGATGCCCACCATGCGCAGGCAGGCCACAATGGTCAGTGCGATGAGGCCATCATCAGATATTCCACCATGGTGACGAGGAAGACGTTGCGAACGGGCGAATTCAGTGTCGAAAGCAATGGAAACGAGCGGACGGAGAAAAAGAATGGAAAGCAGCCGTGGCGATGAGTGCCAATGTGCCCTAACAAATAAAGGTCCGAGGGGGTGACAGTCAATATATTGCCGAACAGATAGGAGGACAGCTCCGGGTGAAGCCCGGTGCCAAAAAACTGCAAATGATGCCGATGCTCATGCCTAAAGTCCAGAAAATGGCGATGGCCGAATCTTCGCGCATGTCGCGGCGGTGGCTGAACCATTGTATGCCGCAGGCTGACAAGACAGAAAACACGGCTGCAGAGAGTATGGGGGAAAATCCGAGGTAAACTCCGATGCCGATACCGCCGAACGAGGCGTGGGTGATGCCGCCGCTGATGAAAACCAACCGCCGTGCAACGATATAAGTGCCTATCAGTCCCGCAAAGGATACTGGCCAATAGGCTGCCCAACAGGGCATTCTGGAAGAAAGTGTAAGACAGGATGCTCATGCGTGGTCGAATCTCCTTTCTCCGATAATAAGGAATACTTCGTCTTTCAATGCGTCGGGCAGGGGACGCCGCGCAGTTGCAGGCTGCGCACCCATCCTGCCACTTCATCGTCACGCATCGTATAGGGATATCTCTGAACTCGTCTATTTCCGTTTCGCTATACGCGGAAGCGTCCTTTCCCCGAAAACGGTCGAGTTCTTCATCGTTGTAATACTCTATTTGTTTGCTTACGGCAGCCAACAGGCTTTCTTTTTCGCATACTTCGTGCTGTCCGCAACATTCCTGTGGCGGTTGTACCACGGTTGGCATTTCGCTGATTTCGCCTTGTGCCAGTTTCTTTTTCAGCGAGCGGTTGCGCAAACTGCCGGCCACGAAAGCAATGACGGCCGCAGCGGCAAGGGCTATAAGAATGTAAATGATAATCATAAGGCCGTAATTTCAAATCCCGCTTCTTTCAAGTGGTCCCAATAATGGGGATAAGATTTGCTGACCACTTGCGGATGATTAATATATATTTCGGGAACGGCGAAACAGCAAAGGTGCGAACGCCATGGCCATGCGATGGTCTTCGTAGGTGTCGATGGCCGGATGTGGCCGGACTTCAGTGCGTTGCCCGTCCCAGAATAATTCTGATCCGCAGGCTTCATGCAAGGGATACCCCAGTTTTTCCAGTTCGCGGATAAGCGCGGAGATGCGGTCGGTTTCCTTGATTTTCAGGCTTTGAAGACCCGTGAAACGGAACGGGAGCCCCAACATGGCACACGTGACTACGAAATGTCTGTGCCAAGTCCGGTTGGTTGACGAAATCATACTCCAGGCGTTCCGTGGCGATGGGTTGTTTTGGTCAGTTTGACACATGGCATCCCGTCGTCGTCACAGAAGAATTCCGTGTGCACGCCTATAGGTTCGAACAGGCCGTGTACGGCAGAATCTCCTTGGGCACTGTCTGCGAACAGGCCGGTCAGTATGATTTCTGCGTCTTTGTCGGGTGTCAGTGCCATCATTTCATACCAGTAAGATGCCGCGCTCCAGTCGTTTTCTATATAATAGGGTGTCGGGCGGTAAGGTTGCGGTTTCCACCTTAATGTGTTGTTCGTCTGTCCATTCCGCTTGTGCAACCCGAAGTCTTTCATCAATTTCAGGGTCAGGTCGATGTAGGGGCGTGAAATGACCTGTCCGGCCAGTTCCAGTTCCAAGCCCTTTCTTAGGACCGGACCGATCATCAGCAAAGCAGAAATGTATTGGGAACTCACGTCTCCCGGCAGGCTGAGTCGGCCTCCCTCATGCAGTCCGCCGGAAATACGCAGGGGGGGATAACCTTCCGTTTCCACATATTCTATTTGTGCGCCCAGTGTCCGCAGGGCATTTACCAAGATGCCGATGGGGCGTTGTTTCATCCGGGCTGTACCGGTCAATCAGGGGTATGTGTCCCTCGTTCACAGACCAGTAAGCCGAAAGGAAACGCATGGCCGTACCGGCCGCCATGATGTTGATGGGGTCGTCGGTTTGCGTCAATGCCCTTACCATGACGAATGTGTCGTCGCAGTCCGACACATTTTCCGGCAAGTCTTTTCCTCCGGCCAGTGCATGGATGATGAGGGCCCGGTTGCTGATGCTTTTTGCTAGCCGGCAGTATGGTTTATGCCGCAGGTGTGGCGGCGCGGTAAGTCTGATTTGCATGTTTTGCTTAAAATGTGGGTTATACCGACACAAAAGTAGAAATTTATTTGGAGAATTCAAAAACAATTTCTACTTTTGCACCCGCAAACGGGATGTAGCTCAGTCCGGTTAGAGTACTCGTCTGGGGGGCGAGTGGTCGCTGGTTCGAATCCAGTCATCCCGACAAAACATAAAGGCATCGGTAATTCAAGGATTATGGATGCTTTTTTTATGTGTTTATAGTTTCCACGTCCCGCGTGTTTTCCCTCCCAAGGTTTTTCAGAAAAGATCCTTCATCTTTCAGGAGATATGTCAACTTCTTGTTGTATAGTTTGTTATGGGATGAAGAATAGGGCGGCCATCTTTCAGTTTCCTTTCATTGCAGAAAGCGGATTTTCATCATGAGGCAAATGAAAAATCATTCGGCTGAGATTCGTTTTTCGTTCTCAGCCGAATGATTTTTCAATCTCAGGCAAACGATTTTTCGTTCTGCGCCGAACAAGATGAAGCTTGGCTGAAGGATGTCTGAAACATCCTTCAGCCTGTAATATCAATATTATGAACGGATTACCATGAAGCCTGAAAGATGAAGGGTCTTTTTGTAAAATCCACTGTGTAGATACCCAAGGGTTACCACCAGATTTGCTTTCCGTCTTCGTAAGTGAAGATTCTTTCTTCCGAGCCTTTGTACGGTTGTGCAGGCGGAACAAGGCCTGGGCCGGGACGTTGTCGTATTTCAATACCGCCTCGAAATTCCCCGTCTTGCGCCCTAATGACATCCATGTCCCGTGGTTCCAATAGAACAATTCGTATTCTTCGCCTTCGCGGATGAAGTTGTCATCGTTACGCGGCAGGAATACGATACGTGCCACGTTTTCCGGCTGTTCCAGTTCCCATCCGTACCATACGCCGTACACGTCGTGGGGGAGTCGTAGAAGGAAAGGACATTGCCATCGAACAGGTTTTCCGGCCCACACCAGGGACGTACGTGGAAGTTGCCTATCAGCCGTTTATGCTTCAGCGTGTCGCCGGCGGCATTGAACGTATAAAGTTCGGCCATGTTGCCCCTCGACCAGTCCGGTGACAGGTAACGGAAATATCTGTATTTGCCGGTGTAACGGGGATGGACGACATGGAATTTGTTGTCCTTCAGGTGCGGGATGACATGTATGGTCAGCGAATCGCTGAAGTCTTCCTGGTTGGACACTTGGAACTTCCCGCCGATTACACCCTGAAGGAATTGGTTGGAACGTACGTCTCGGAATTTGCGTTTCACTTCCACCGTCGTGCGTTGCGTGGTGTCTGCTGTCATTTTGTGGATATTTCCTTGCGAGTCCAAAAGGAAAGCGTCTCCGGCCGGAACCGTGCCGTTTTCTTCGGAATAATGTACGGGCATGTACACTACGTTTCGTGCCATGTCCCGGAAGGTGGCTTTCCGTCCGTGGCGCGTGCCCCAATGCACGATGCTCCAGTCTTGGTTGTCGAAGACGGACAGATAGACGAACTTCCCGCTTTCAACGTTGTCGTACAACTCCACCTCCACATCAGAAGTGGCCGTGTATTCCCTTGTCACATCCATGATATAAGGTGTGTCGAAAAGGTCGGGAATCTCCTCTTCTCCCTTGTTCAGCATGTAGAGCGATTCCGGTTGCTTCTCGTAGGTTTGGCGGAACACTTTGGTCAGCCGGTCTTCCTTCCGCTTCATGAAGTGGTCTCCGAGCCGTTCCCCCGGATTGAAGGGGATGAAAGAATGGTTGTCGGGAAAGAACACGCACCATTCATGCCCCAAGCTCCGGTTGCCCCACTGTGGTGTGAAGTCGATGGTGGCAGGCAGTCCGTGCGCCCTTAGTACGGCCACGCACAGGTGTGCATATTCCTTGCAGGAAGCCGACTTGACATGTTCGAGTGCCGTGAGGGGAGGTCGGGAAGGAATTGCGGAGGATAATAAATGACGGAACGCATGCCTCCCAGAATGTCGTTTGGCCATGCCATAGAGCATAGGTGGAGTTGTCTTGGTTGGGGTCGTATGCTTCGCGCACCCATGAAGGCACGGTGAATGTCTTCCTCCAAAGACTTGTCTTTTTCATTCCCCGATACGGTAAGGCAGCACATAGCGGCAGAACATTTCGAAACTGTATTGTTTGTTCCAGTTCTGTTGCCATACGGTGAATGCACTGTCGATATGTTCGGTCAGGAAGTCAGCCGTGACGGATTGGGCATCGTACGAGGCGTTCGTCCTGGCTTAATTCCAAATCAGACCTGTTCGTTGCAAGATAGTATCGTATTTCATAATCCAGAACACACGGTCTCCGTTGCAATGGCGGAACACACTGTCCATGTAATTGTCGTACACGTCGACGGCTTCACCGTGTGGGCGAAATGCCCGTCCATGTTTTCCAGAAGGAAGCGTGCGGCTTTCTCTTTGAGCGGCTCATTTTTGTAATGTTCCAATACGGTTTCCAGTTCCGGCGGTTTTCACCGGCTTTTTCCAGCGTCTGCCTGATGCTCGTTTTCTGGCAGGAGGAGACGGCTAAGGTTGCAGCAAGGCAGCAAAGAAGAAGGTTTTTCATTGCAGTTGATTTTAATGTTATGGAATAGTGGACATGTTGAACATGTAGACGAAAGAGAAAACGGCCAGAATTAAAAGCCCGGCTTTTATCCATTTGTTTTGCAAAAAGCCATATAAGCCCGAACCATCCGTATGAGGATGAGCGGGCGGTACAGTCTGAATGGCATGCTTCCTATGACTCCATAATGAAACGAGGCAAGACGGAATGAAATTCTACGATGAGGCATAAGCTGATGCAGAACCATGCCACGCCGGATTTGCTATTCCATTCCGGGACGTTAACCTGTCTCGTGGTGTTCATCCCATAAAGGTACAGCCAAAGTATTACCCGCGCCAAAAAGGTTTTCCGATGCTTCCCATATTTTAGCAGATAATGGGGTTGTCCGAAAGGAAAAAGGTTGGAATGGACATTAGAATGAGACAGGATGGCCAAAGCGTAAGCCAGACGTTTCAGGTTAAACTTATGACGTTGGTTTATATAACAAATACATCCGTGTATGAGCAGGATGATAGGGAAGAAGAAGAGCAAAATGCGGGGAACAATACTTCTACCCTTACTGCGGCACCGTCCGGGATGAAATGAGGACGGGCTATGTCTTTGGCCTATTCTGTTCGCTCCAATGAACAGTAATGGCAATAGGGCGCGTAGGATAAGTTTGATTTGAGTATTCATGTGTTTAAAAAGATTAAAGGAGTATTCCATTTGTTATTTAGATATTCTATTCGTATCATTGAGTGAAAAACACATTATATATGAATAACATCAAAAAATAGTACACCTGTAACGCGTTCGGAACGTTCTATATACTTTATGCTATTAGAGTTTCTTCCTTTTTTGTACTTCTTCTTGCCGTACCCCATTCATAAAATTGGGATAACGCAGAGATAAGTATGATATAGGATACTAATGTGGTAGTGAAATCCGAGTGTAGGTTGGTTCCCTCTAAAGAATATACGGTAAGGATGATTATCCCCATAAAGTAGTATATAATACGGTTGAAATCTTTTTTCATATGGTCTTTTATTTAATCGTTATAGTTTTATAAAGGTAATCTTTGTTCCTTTTGCTCATTGTACAAACGTCAGACTTCCATACGAGTATTCCTTTTCCATGTAATCCCTTCCGCTTCCACAGAAATGACGGTCTGTTTGCTGTTGTTGAAGAGCCGTACGGTAGCTTCCCCTTTTTCGTCGAACTTGACTTCCGGAATCCAGAGTAGTGTACGCCGGTAGTCTTTGTGTCAGGCAGAGGTTTCCGGCTGTAATCAGGGCTGTAGAAGTCTTCGCAGACGGCATAGCCTCGCAGGACGTAATGCCGGTCCCGGTAAGTCCTTTGGTATCCGTCGTTGGGGAAGAGGCGGTAGTCTATGATGACTTCGGGCCTGGTTGTCTTGTGCATACTTCCAACTGCCTTGTTCGCGAGGGCATAATCGGTGTAGATATAGATTTTGTCAAGGTAACGGAGCAGGCGGTATTTCTTGAGCTTTTGTTTGGAAATACTGAAATTGGATCCTATTGGGGTTGGACTTTTTTCGTCATGCTCCGGTTCTTCATATTTATCAGAAAGGAGAATTCCCGATTTATTGAACTGGCAATGGCGTAGTCTTCTTGGCTGTTGAAGTCTTGGTCATTCCTGGTATTTTCATTTGGATTCATTTTTAATGGATTCCGTCAAACCATTCTTTGATAGAGTACCGTCTGTCTTGTCCCATGTCATTCGCAAAACTAAAAGCGATTTGTTGTGAGAAAGTTCTCCAATCATGTTTTCCTCCGTTCAATCCATGGTCGGTTATGAGGTTGAAAGCTTTATAAGCATCTATGATGATGGTGGGTTTGCTGTTGTTGAATCGTCGTAATCCATTTCGTTTGTTGTGAATGGTTACAGTGGGAAGTTTACGCCCGTTGAATACGCCAGAAACGGTGTATAGACTGTCAGGATAGTTCGTTTCATATTCTTTGTCTTGGTAAAATGTGTACGGTTTAGGGAAATTGGGATAGAAATGGTTGAGCTTTACGTAAAAATCGGGATATTCTGTTTCATCCATGAATCCCTTTCTCTGTTTTTTATGGCATCCCTTACTGGGTCTTTGGCATCAGAAGCCATGAGGTTTAATACGCAATCTTCATAAAATTTTGGGGTAACCATGTAGAATGTACTTTGTTGGGTTTTCTGCATTAGTTCAAGCGTGCTTTCTCCTTGGAGGAAAGAAGCTATGACATGTACTTCCTTCTTCATTTTTGAGATGGATGGAGCGTACAAGTCTGTAGTGTTTTACCTTTGAATTTAGAGGCGCATATTTCTGTGGTATAGAAATCAATGGGTTTAACTTCTTCTTTTTTGGTTGTCATGTGCATCTTTTCTCATTAATGAGGTTATCCATGCTTTTTTTCTCCGAAATCATTGTCTTTATATAATGAATAGGTATGATTCACCTGTCCTTCTATAGTCTGTGACTTTTCGGGCAGGAACCGTAATGAAAAGGCTTCAATTCCCGCCATTTCTTTCCATTCGTATCTTCTCCATCCCTGCACCATCAACAGCAGGTCCAAGTCCCTGCGGTGCATGCTGTCGTCAGCTTCGAAATAATATCCGGGATTTTCGACGAACCCTTTGATTTCGCTGGCGAGCATCATTTCCGTGAGCATGGTTCCGTTGTCATAGGTTTGTTCTTCCGTGGCCCTGTCCCTGACTGCAAGGGATACGGATGTGGCCGTGTCTTGTATGTCTTGTAGTTTCAGGTTTAGTGTGACGGGTGCGAACGGCTCGTATTGTGGTTCTATTCCATGGATGTCGATCCTTGCAGAATCGTAGTCGTGGCGGTTGACGAAACACAGCCTGTCGGCATAGATTTGCCCTTTCCCGTCGAATACTGTGATTTGGTTCACCCCCGTGCACAGTTCGTTCAACGGGATGGTTACGTTTGTCTTTTCGTTTGTCTCCGAAGTCGATGTGCTGTAAGGTTTGGGGTACTCCTTGTGCCATAACCTGCAGGGCCAGTCCTTCCGGGAAGTCCGTCAATCCTTCGCTTCTTTGCAGTTCTATTCTTAGCAGGGTGTCCTGTCTAACCTGCAAGGCGATGCCTTCTTCCTCCACTTCAGGGAGTTTCACTTCATAGTCGTATCCTTTGTATTGGAAAACGGCTTTGTACCCTTCTTCGGACGCAACATCGTGCAGGATGAATGTACACCTTCCCTCCTGTTTCCGGTTCGGGTTTTGGTTATCTTCTTTCCTTGTGGGTCGAGTATGTCAAATTCCACGTTTTCCAGATGTTCCCCTCTTCCGTATTGAGTTCCAGAGCAACGTTGCAGTCCGTTCCGGTTATGAGGTTTCCTCCTTCAGGATAGAACTTCAGTTCGAGTTCCGGTTTCCCTTTCCGTGCCTTGAAGTATCTCCTTAAAGGATGTAGTGTCATGTCTTTGGTGTAAAGCCCCGGTTCTTTCGGCTTGTCGTAGACGGAAACACCCTTGAATAGAGTTTTTCATAGTCCCGGAAGAAATCCTTGGCCATTTCCTTGTTATAGAAAGCGTCCTCGCTCCATTGGGCATGCGGATGTTCGTATTGCCCGAAGTTGAGCATCCACCGTGTGTATGCCCGTAGTTCGTAATATCCGGCATAGAGTGAATCCGTCAGTACGAAAGCACCGTTGGCTGTTCCATTCGGCATTTCGAGTTGCTGCCTTTCGACGAGGAATCCATCCGGTGTGAGCAGTTCCACGTAGAGGATTTTGCTCAAGTCGGTCAGTGTTCCCTTTGTCGCTGCGTGTGACATATCCTTTATACCAAATCGTATCGCTCACGAAGTAGCAGGTATTGTCGAGGTGGAGATATACCTTTTCCTGTGGCAACCCGATGCCGAAACCCCGTACCTTACGGTAAAGGGAATCGGTTTCTGGGCTTGCCGATGCGTAGAAGCTTACGGTCAATGCCCTTTTTATGGCGAGTAAGATAAAAAAATGCCTTTCCGATGCAGGAAAATGACGGTCTGTTTTGCTGTTTTGAAGAGCCGTAGTCGAATTACTTCGGTATTAAGTCGGTAGTCCTTTAAGCCACAATGAACAGCATAGCCTTGCAGAAAGCGGTATCGGCAGTCCATGCCGAGTATTCGTAAATCGGTGAGGCGTTGTCGATAGTGACTTCCGGTTGGGTATCTGTTTGTATTTCCAACTGCCTTGTTCTCCGGGTATAAATCAGTATAGGTATAAATTTGTCCAACCAACTCAGATAACTGTATTTCCTGAGCGTCTGATAGCCTCCGATAGTTGGGCTTTGAAGTTCCACTTTGACGGGGAGATGGCATGTTCGGAGGCGCGCTTTTACTAAACGGTACCAGTTTTTTTTTTTGAGTATTCCCGTCATACCTTTTCTCACGGTAGTATTGCCTGTGCATATTCATGTCTCCCACGTATAATGCTGCTAATAGATGGTACACAGAATCCCCATGTAGTAAAATGGCCGGTCGCTCATTCCATAGTCAGCCATCAGGTTATAAGCCTCGTATGCATCGATTACGACAGCCGGTTTGGTGGGGTCGTAATGGCGTAGCCCGCCCCTTTTGGCCTGTACGGTGACGGCAGGCATATATCTGTTGGTGAAGGATGCGCGTACGATGCTGTCTTCTCCTTCAAAATGTGGCATGTCTTTTCTGGTGGCATCCTGATAATAATTGTATGGCTTGGCAAAGTGCGGGTAGAAAAGGTCCATTTTCACGTAATAGTCCGGCCAAGCTTCCTCGTCGGTAAAGTCCTTTTGCCGACTTCTGGTGATGTAGTCAGTTCCTTTGTCCTGTCTTGCGGCACTGAGGAAGAGCATGTATTCCCCGTAGATTTTTGGCGTTTGCATGTAAAAAGTTCCGTTTCTTGTAGGCTGTTTGAGTTCAATCGTTTTTCCGTTTTGTACAAACATGGCCCATACATTCACTTCCCTTTTGAGGTTGTGGCTTTTTGAAATCCACATTCCATTTTTCGGCATGGTTGACACATCCGGCGACGGTCTGGAACTTTTCCGGTAACAGTTAGGGGTAAATGGTTCTGATGTCGGCCATCTTTCTCCATTCGTATCTTCTCATCAGCCCTATACCATCATGAGTAGGTCGAGTGCCTGAGATGAATGCTGTCGTCGCTTTCGAAATAAAATCCAGGGGTTTTTCCACGAATCCCTACTGATTTCACTGGCGAGCAGCATTTCCATGGTACAATGGTCATTGTCGTATGTGGTTCTTCCGGCTGGCCGGTCTTTATGGAGAGCGGCTTACGCTTCGTCCTTGTTTGTTCGGCGTGTCCGTGATTTCAGGAAAAATGAGTGATGAGTCGAATGGCTCATACTGTTTTCCCGTTCCGGAAATGGTTATTTGTGGCTTGTCATAGTCGTGGAGGTTTACGAGAAGAATAGCCGGTCCCGCATAGTTCTTCCCCTCGCTGTTAGAATATTATAAGTTGGTTTACTCCGGTGGAAAGTGTCCGGGCAGGATTTTTCATCACTTGTTTTTCCTTTTATGTTTTTCTTTAATGGGAGGTAGAACTTGGAGACTCCTTGATGCATGACATGCAGTGCAATATTCCGTTCTATTCCTACACGGCTTGTATGGAGGCTTCGACTGTGGGTCAGTTTGCATTGTGACCCAGTGTTTGTTGATAAACAAATATATGACAGAACAAGA
>VOFI01000825.1_pt1 | contig 35307 bp, 59 predicted proteins | sample 5384131 | NCBI WGS metagenome assembly VOFI01 (sample SAMN12384728, study PRJNA508395) | human gut metagenome | isolation source: healthy gut H | host: Homo sapiens
CCACCCGACGCTGAGCCTCGCTCTCGCGCGTGCGCTCCGCCTCGACGGCGCGCGCCTCGGCCGCCTTCACATACCCTGCCGCACCCTGAGCGCATAGCCCGCGAAAGCCGCGACGGCCAAAAACGCGGCGTTCTGCATGAACGTCAGCGACGTCAGCGTCCACGACGAGCTTACAGCGGGCGTGAACGCCAAGGCGATCAGCGCCAACCCTCCGCGACGAGCGTCTCGTTTCGCTCACGTTCAGGCCAGCGTGAAGAGGGCGACGAGCGGCCCCATGAGCGGCAGCGACACCGCCCCCATCTGAGACTGGAGCACGCACCAAAACAGCGTGGAGAGGGAGAACGAGGCCCAAGGCGCCGTGCGCCTGACGACGACGGGCGCGACGGTGGCGGCGAGGGGCGATGAGCGCGAACGCCGTCGGAACCACGGCCTCGATGCCGAGGCATGCGACGCAGCGTCTCGTCGGGGATCAGGAGGTTGACGGCCAAGACGAGCTGCAGGCAGCCGAAGCCGAACGCGCGCCTGCGGCGACGACGACGTCGACCGCCCAGTCGGTCGCGGTCATCTTGCCGCCATGCTCGAATATACTGCCGAAGTTAACCATGCGGTCATACTACCCCGACGAAACAGCGAGGCGCCATACTCCCACGCGATGTATAGAGCGCAAAAGCGCTGCGGCGCGTATGAAGCGAACGCAAGATCGGTGATTTTACGTATCGCCTAAGCGTAGAAATCCGCCGTCGGATACGGCGGCTCCATGGCGCGCTTGAACGCGTAGGACGCAGCGCGGGGACGACCTCCGCAACCTGGGCGCGGTCGAACCCCATGCCGGCGATGTCGTCGACATCGCGACCGCGCTCGATATGCTCGACCAAGATCCGGTCGAGCGTCGCGTAGTCGACGCCGAGCGACTCTTCGTCGCTCTGGTCCGCCGACAACTCGGCGCTCGGCGGCTTGACCAGCACGTTCTCGGGAATGGGGCAATCTCGCCAAGCTCGAGTAGCGCAATCGTTGCGCCAGCGCGCGACGGCGTACACGTCCGTCTTGTAGATGCCGCCCATGGGGGCGAACGCCCCCCGCCGTATCACCGTAAAGCGTGGAGTAACCCGTCATCGACTCCGATTTGTTCCCCCGTGTTGAGCATCATCCAATCATGCGCGTTCGACAAGGCCATAAGGCACGTCATGCGGCAACGCGCCTGCGTGTTCTCAGCCGCCAGCCCTGAAAGCTCGCCGCCGCAGGCAGCGCCGAGAACGCGCGCTCGAACGCCTCGAACGGCTCGCATATCGAAATCGTCCTCGTCTCGATATGCCGGGTTTCGCGCGAGCTCCTCGGCATCGAAGATGGAGTGCTCGCTGGAGTAGGGGACCGGGCAGCAAGACGCCGTGAACATGATCAGCACCCAACGCGTCCGCCGCCATAACGGCGACCACGCTCGAGTCGATACCGCCCGACAAGCCGATAACCACATCGGTAAAACCCGCACCCGTCCCGTAATCGCGCAGCGCGCCTGTGCAGATTCGGTACATCTCGCTCGGTTGCATGACCTCGGACCTCCTCCTCCGAGTTAGCCATCTCATTGTCTTGCCCCGATGTTTCCGGCGCATTGCGATGACGTATACATCTCGCGACGGCGACTGCGCCCGGGAAACGCCGATAAAACACCCCAAACGCAGCAAAGGGGCCAAGGCCCCCTTTCAGCCGCAGGTTAAAGCAGCGTCGCTACACCGCGCGAATGCGATCGGCAAGCCACGACGCCCACTCTTCGACGCCGTCGCCTTTCGTCGCGGCGATGGGGAAGATGGGGGCCCGGGGTTGAGCTGGCGAACGGGCGTCGAACGCCTCGCGATCGAAGTCGAACACGGGCATCGTGTCCACCTTGTTGAGCACCACGGCCTCGGCCACCTGGAAGACCCCGGGTACTTCAAGGGCTTGTCGTGGCCCTCGGGCACCGACAAAATCATGACCTTGGCGTTCTCCCCAAGGTCGAAGTCGGTCGGGCACACGAGATTCCCGACGTTTTCGATGATGATGAGGTCGAGGCGCTCGAGGTCGAGCACGTCGACGGCGCGCTTGATCATGGCGCTTTCGAGTGACATGCGCCGCCGGTGTTGATCTGAACCGCCGCGATGCCTTGGGCTTTGATCTTCTCGGCATCGACGCTGCTAGCGATGTCGCCCTCGATGACGGCGATGTTGAACTCATCGCGCAACGCGTCGATGGTGGCGAGGATGGTCGAGGTCTTGCCCGAGCCGGGGCTCGCCAGAAGATCGAGCACGAACACATGGTTGTCGGCGAAGCGCTGGCGAAGCTCGCTTGCAAGCGCGTCGTTCTTCTGCAAAATAGGCTGCTTCATATCGATCTGCATATCATTCACCTCTCGTATCGAGCACGTCAAACCAACGCGAACCGTCACGCGGGACGTTCGCGCGGCATCAAGCCGATCGGGACGCCGTCAGGCGTCGGGCAGGTCGACTTCGATGGAGTCGATCTGCATCTCGCGCCCCGCCAACAGCTCGGTGGCGAAACTGTCGCATTTCGGGCAGAACATATGGAAGCGATCGTGCTCGAACTCCTCGCCGCATTCCAAACACCGACTGCGCGGGCGGATCATGTTGATCTCAAGCTCGGCTCCCTCGGTGAACGAGTCACCCTCCGTGAGCGCCTCGAACGCGAAGACGAGCGCGTCCTCGATGGCCTCGGTCATCTCGCCGACGGAGATGCTCACCTTGAGCAGCTTCGTCGCACCCGCATCGCGAGACGCCGTGCGGGCCGCGTCTAAAACGCCCGTCATGATTCCCAGCTCGTGCACAAGCGCTCCTTCCTATCGACGACGCCCGTATAAGCGCATCGATACCATACCCCAATTTCCCCGTCCCGCGTACGCAAAGCGTCGGCCGAAACTGAAAAGCGGCGCCTCGCGAGTTCCCGTCGGAACCGCGAGGCGCCGCATGCACGCGCAATCAGCGAGTCGCCAAACTAGTCTTCCTCGGCGGCAAGCTCCTCGTTCTGCCGTTTGATACGTCGCGCCAACACGACGCGGGCGAGCAACAAGCTTATCTCGTACAGAGCTATCAATGCCGCGAACATGAGCAGCATGGTGACCGGCGACGCATCGGGGGTGACCACGGCGCACAGCACCATGAGACCCACGTACACGGTGCGCCAGCTACCGCGCAGCTTCTTGTACGGCACGATGTCGAAGATCACCAGGTAGAAGATAACCATCGGCAGCTCGAAAGCCAAACCGAACGCGATCTCGAACTTGATGATGATGTCGATGTAGCTCGACATACGAGGCGACACGTAACCGAGTCCGGCGGCCTGATCCGTCAGCCACTGGAACGCCGCGTTCAAGATGACGGCATAGCAGAACACCACGCCGAGGATGAACAGGATGACGCCGACCACGAACGAGGGGATGAACCACTTGCGTTCCTTCGGCTTGAGAGCCGGAAGGAAGAACGCGAGAACCTGCCACAAGATGACAGGCGACGTGGCGATAAGCCCCGCGAAAAGCGATATCTCGAAACGCACGGAGAACGCCTCGAAGGGGTCGATGGCCTGAAGCGAGGCCATGCCGAGGCGGGGTCTTCAGGGGCAGAAACTCCGCGATGGGCATCAGCAGGAACTGGCCCATGATGGGCGTCGCCATGTAGAACACCACAACGGCGATGGCGAGGCACGCGACGATGCGAACAAGGCGCATGCGCAGCTCGCCGAGATGATCGAAAAGGGGCATATGAGCCGGACCGATGGGCATGACCTACTCCCCCTTCTCGTTCGACGAATCTTCTTTTGCGTCGGCAGAGGCGCAGGCGGCGGCGTCGCTCGCCTCGGCGACCGTCTTCTCGACGACCTCGGCGACCCGGGTCCGCTGAAGAGGCGGCCGCAGCAGCCGCTGCCGCCTCTTCAGCAGCCTTTTCTCCGCGGCCTTGCGCTCCGCGCGCTCACGGTCGTAACGCGCCTTGCGCTCCGCGAAAGCTCTCGGCCTTCTCGGACACCTCCACCGCCGCCTTCTTCGCGGTATCGGCGCCCTTCTGCGCCTTGGCTGCGGCATTGTCGATGACATCGAGCGGGTTCTTGAACGGCTCGGCGGCATCTTTGTCGAACACCTCGGCCTTCAACGTACCGCTCATCTCCTCCTGGGCCTTCCTGAACTTCCCGATGGCCTGACCGACGGTCTTGGCGATCGCGGGAAGCTTTCTCGGGTCGAAGATGAGGAACCCGAACAGAAGGATGAGGAAAAGCTCGAATCCTCCGATTCCAAACAACGTGTTTTCCTTCCTAGAGAGACAGCACCGTAAGCGCCATAGTGGGTATGCCCAAAGCTAAAACGAGGATCACGCAGACAACCACCGTGAAGATCTTCTTGGTTCGCTCCGCGCGCGCGTTGCTCGTCCGCGCGGCGCTCACGCTCCTCGGCGGCCTTCACGCGGGCAGCCTTCTGCTCACGCGTCAGCTTGTTCCTCGACTTGCTCTGCTGCTTTTTGGACTGTGCCATCTTGTTTCCCGTCATTTCCCAGAAAGGGGGCCCGCAAAGCGAACCCCCGATTTCGCATGTGCCATTATGACGCTAAACGCGCAACTTGGCACGAATCTCTATGACGCGCGCAATATTCTTCGCGACTTCAACATCAACATGCCAGCGATTCTTCTCGTAGAGCGTCTTTCCGTCCACCATGGTCATGAGAACGTCGGACGCCGAGCAGGTGTTCACCACCGCCGAAACCGGATCGGGCCGGTGCTTGGCGCGAGGCGGACAAATCGACGGCGATGAGATCGGCGCATTTTCCGATCTCGATCGAGCCGATCTTGTCCTCGAGACCCAGAGCGCGGGCGCCGCCGATGGTGGCGAGCTCCAGCATGGTGGTCGAATCGAGGAAGCGGCGCGTGTCGACCGCTCGGTGGATGAGCATGCCGACGCGCATCTCGGTGAGCAAGTCGGTCGACTCGGTGGCCGCCGGGAGTCGGTGCCAAGACCCACGTTGAGCCCGGCGCGCAGGAAATCCCCGAGGGGGGCGACGCCCATGCCGAGCTGGGCGTTGGCGCGAGCGCACGTGCAGATGGACACGTCGTACTCGCGAAGCTTCTTGATGTCCTCGTCGTCGACGTGAACCGCATGGATGAGCAGAACGTTCGGCGATTCGAACGCGCCCCAGTTCAGCGCATAGCGAACGGGCGTGACGCCCGTGGGCATCCACGGCGGGATCTCGACGTAACCGCGCTTGGGAATCATCCATGGTGTGAACGGCGAACATCGAGGGAGCCGTACATGACGAAGTTGTACTCCTCGCGACTGCCGGCGAGGCGCATGGCCACGGGCAGGTCGTTCTTGCACGCGCATTCGGAGACGCGCGCGAACACCGACGGATGGTTGGCGTAGACGGCCGCGGGCGCGATGCCGATGGTGATGCGGCTGGAATCGACCTCCCTCGCGCCAATGCATGATGTCGTTTTCGGCCGAACGCATGGCGTGAGCGACGCGCATCTTGTCCATCGCACCCACCTCGCGGTAGATCACGCCGCGAAGACCGAGCTTCTGCGTGGCGGTGCAAGCGGCGCCCGTGGAGGTGATGTCGGCGACGGTGGTAATGCCGCTCGAAAGGGCGTCGAGCCCGCCGAGAACAGCGGAGTCGTACCAGTCGGACGCCTCCAGGCGGCTGCTGCGCTCGATGACCGAGAGTATCCAGGAGGAATACGGCACGTCGTGAACAACGCCGCGCAGAACCGACTTCTCGAGACGCGTGTGCAAATCGACCAGGCGGGCATGACCGCGGAAGGCCGTAATCGACGATCTCTTCGTCGGGGTAGCGCAGCTTCAGCATGTCGACACGGCCGACGTCGCAGATCTTGCCGCCGCGCACGAGCACGGCTCCGTTGGTGATAGGGTCGGACGTTACGGGAAATATGTACTGTGCGCAGATAAGCATAGGCGCCCTCTTCATGTCCGCTCGATAGAATCAGATTCCAATGATAACACTGAGCTTGGCGGCATCTGTGTGAGACCGGCGTCGCTTGCGGCCGAAGGCAAAGAAAACGCTATACTTTCGTATGCTGAATGACCCCCCGATTTATAAGGTTCGTGAATCACCTTGCAAACCATGGACATGACCTACATCCACGCACCCGCGACCTACGATTTCCGTGAGCGCTCGATCATGTACGGCCCGGTGTCGGACATGGTCCCCTCCACTCCTATATTCGAGATGTACCCCCTGGGCTTTACCACGCTCTGCGAGTACTTCGAGCGCCACGGGCTGCGCGCGCGCATTTACAACCTGGCCTCGATGATGCTGCACAAGAAGAACTTCGACGTGGAGAAAAACCTCGCCGCGCTCGACTCGCGCATGTTCGGCATCGACCTTCACTGGATGCCCCATTGCCACGGCTCCATCGAGGTGGCGAAGATCCTGAAGCGTCTCCACCCGAACGTACCCGTGAGCTTCGGCGGGCTGTCTTCGTCGATCTTCCACGAGGATCTCATCAAATACGACTGCATCGACTACGTTTTCCGCGGCGATTCCACCGAAGAGCCCATGCGCATGCTAGTCGAGCGCGTCGCGCGCGCAGAACGCACGCATACGCCGATCGGCGATTTGTCCGACATCCCCAACCTTACGTGGAAAGACGCCGAGGGCACCATTCACATCAACCCGCTCTCCTGGGTTCGGACGACATGAACGCTATATCGCTGGACTACGACTACCCCATGAAAGGCGTCCTGCGCCACCACGACATGACCAGCTACCTGCCCATGAAAGGCTGGCTGCGCTACCCCGTGACGGCAAGCCTCACCTGCCGCGGCTGCGCGCGCAACTGCGCCACCTGCGGCGGCAGCGCCTACGCGTTCAGAACCACTTCGGACGTCGCCGCGTGGCGTGGCGCGATCCGAAGCTGCTCATCCGCGACATCGAGCACGTGCAAAACCATGTGTGGGGACCCATCTTCGTGCTGAACGACTTCCTGCAAGCGGGACCCGAATACACGCGCGAGTTCGTATGCGGCCGAAGGGCAAGGTTGAAAAACCCCATCGGATTCGAGTTCTTCGGACCGCCGCCGGGGGCGACGACTTTACCCATGCTCGACGAGAACCTGAAGAGCTGGTCGGTGGAGATATCCGCGGAAAGCCACGACGACGACGTGCGCAAGGCGTTCGGCAAAGGCCACTACACCATGCGCGAGCTCGAGGGACACCATCGTCGACGCGCTGTCGCATCCCAACTGCGAACGCTTCGATTTGTACTTCATGACGGGCATCCCCAAGCAGACGGCGAAAAGCGTGCGCGAAACCGGCAGTACGTGCAGCATTTATACGAGCGCGTGAACTACGACCCGCGCCTGGTGGTGCTGACCAGCCCATGGCGCCGTTTTTGGACGTAGGGTCCATCGCCTTCGACAACCCCGACCACTACGGCTACAAGCTGCGCGCCCGCACGTTCGAAGAGCCCCGCGAGCGCATGATCCTGCCCTCGTGGAAGCACATCATGAACTACGAGAGCACCTACATGTCCAACGACGAGATGGTCGAAGCCACCTACGACGCCGCACTCGATTTGAACCGCATCAAAGGCGAGCACGGCATTTTGGACCGAAATGGCCGCAGGCGTGGACGCGCATCCGCCAGGCACGCGAGCAAATGCGCAGGCTGGACGACGTGCTCTACAACGGAACGGGACGCATCGACGCGCGCTTGGCGTCGCTTAAAAGAGGAGTTCGAGCGCCTCTCCGAAACACCGTTGCGGAGAAGAGCGAGCTGAACTGGGCGTTCGACGAAGCCCACGCACGTGGGACATCTGGCGAAGCTGTGGCTCTCAAACGAGCCCGCGAACCTCGCCGCACGCCTGGCGGGCAAGACCCGCCCCGCCTGCTCGGACTTCGACTACCCCGACCAGGAAACGGGCGTGAAAGCGCCCGCATGGAACCCTGACGGCACCGCGAACTGCACGTTCAAAGGCGAGGTGACCGACGGCATGGGCGACGGGCGCGCGCTCGCCGACGACGACGGTTTGCAGGTGGCAGCGGCGGGCAGCGTGGTGGCACCCGGCTTTTTTTCGGTGGCGAACACCAACGAGGCGTTCGCGGCGGGCAACGCCGAGCTTGAAGCGGGACGCGCGGGCACCTCATATCGGTGGTCGGCGAAGCTCCCCGCCATTCTGGCGTGCGCGCTGCAAACCGTCGAGCGCGATCCGCTGCTCGAGCAGATGATGGCCGAAGAGCGCGAGCGCGAGGAGGCGAAGGCGCGCGGCGAGGTGATCGCATCAGGCGCCGTCTCGAGCGCAGCGGGCTTTCAAGGGCCGGCGGCGCGCAGCAGGAGCGCGCGACGCCCGCAAGCTCGACCGCCTGCGCGACGGGAAGAAGTAAGCAGGCCGACACCGCCCGCAGCTACGGCAAGCTGCGGACGGTTTTCCGTTGCGGAGACAGTGGAGGCCCACCGGCCCCGATGCAATCCGCATTCGCACGAAGACGTTCGACGGAGCTGCTTCACTCGACGAAAAGAGGTGTTCCACGAAGAGCTCTTGGAGAGAAATCCCTCGATTGAAATCATTCGAAAAGATTGAGAACGCGCATCCCGCCGGCGATCCGATTTCGAAACAGTATCGATTACAGTCGAAACTTTCCCTATTTCGTCAGCAGTTTCGATCACGATCGAAACCGTTGAGTCGAGCCCCTCTTTCGACTACAGTCGAAACGACAGCCCCCCGCAACTGCTCGCCCGCCCGCCCCGCTACTCACTTTGCCATGAACATGCAGCGCCGAGACGACGACGCGGCAAATCAGAGCCGACTACGCTTATTCGCAACAAATTCCCGCGTGAGCGCAACGACATCAGAAGCGAGAATCTTATAGACTGGCTTTGGAAGATTGGTAGGAATCCGCGGATACGGGAAGGCGGGCGATCGATCATGATAGCGTTTTTTCTTGCCGCGATCGATGTGCTGGTTCTCGTTGCGGGCGCGACGATCTGGGCGCTGCGCTGGAGACGCGCCGAACGCGTCGGCATCGACGAACCCGTACCGCCCGACAACCGAGCGCGTGGGAGTCGCCTGCGTCGCACTGCTCGCAGTGGTCGTCTTGTCATGGTGCGCGCTCGACCTGAGCGCCGGGGGACTACACGACGGCAGCCATCAAAGCCGCAGCCACCATCGTGCTTGGAGCAATTGCACTCATCACCAACGGACATTTGAGCGACGAGGTGCTCCCCTATTGGACGGCGCCCATGAATTCAATCGAGGTACTGTTCCTCGTGGTGATCGGCACGCTCTTCACCTTCGCGTTCATGCTGAGAGAAGGTTTCGCCGCGTTGTAGAGGACGTCAGTTGCCGCCGACCGCCCTCCGCCCCATCTGCGAACGCACGCGACTCATCAGGCAGAATTCCAGCGCGGCCTCAACGATTTCGCTTCCCGCCTGCGCCCGAACGCCCGGCGCCTTCATGTCGTTAATCGGGAACAAAGCGGGCACACATCGGCGCGGCATCGTTATGCGCTATGATGGGCGATGCTTTCCGCACGCGTTCACAACCCGATCGCACGCGTGTGACGAAAGCGCCCTGAAACCTTCTTCAAGAACCACGGAGCATCATGAGCATAGACACCGCAACCGGCCAGGAAGCACCTGCAGAAATCTCATCGGAACGCGTGAAGAGCATCTTCTCGACCATCGCGAAGAAGTACGAGCGGTTCAACGCCGTGTCGAGCTTCGGCGCCTACAAGCTGTGGCTCAAGGGCATGATGAAACAAGCGCCCATCAAGAAGACCGACGACGTGCTCGATATCGCGGGCGGCACCGGCGACGTCACCTTCACCGTGGCGCGCGCGAAGCATCCCGCACATCCAGTGCACCGACCTGGTGAACGAGATGCTCGACGTGGCGCGCATGCACTTGGAAGACGGCGCCGCCGACGGCGTGCCAGTCGACTTCGAAGTGGTCGACGCGCAGGCCATCCCCTACGCCGATGCCAGCTACGATGCCATCACCATGGCCTATGGAATCCGCAACATGCCCGATCGCCCGCTGGCGCTTGCGGAGATGTTCCGCGTGCTGCCCGGGCGGCACGCTCGTGTGCTTGGAGTTCTCCACGCCGCCGAACCGCATATGGCGCGCGCTGTACAACTTCTATCTGAAGCACCTCATCCCGTTTTTGGGGCGGGCTCATCACGGGCGACAAAGAGGGCTTCGTGTACCTGGCGCGCTCCATCAAGGCCTTCCCCGACCAAAAAGGGATTGGCCAAACTCATGCAAGACGCCGGATTCACCAACGTCACCTGGAAAAACTACACCGGCGGCATCGCCGCGGTGCACGTAGCCGTAAAACCGGAACAAAGCGCCGCGGTGCACGTAGCCGTAAAACCGAACAAGCGCCGCGCGAATAACGCCGCAAAACGCGAGGAGATCCCGTCCGACTTAGGCGGGATCTCCTCGGCCTCGACGACGTAACGTCCGCAAGGCGCGCTTGGCCCAGCGCACAACGAGCGCGACACGGCCCGTCTTCGCGCGGCGGAGGCTCCCAAAGACGGGAGCCGCAAAGTCGGCCTAGCGCTCCACGCGCATCATGCGATATCCGATGCCCACATGCGTCTGCAAGTACACGGGATTCGAAGGATCGGGCTCAATCTTCTTGCGCAGAGTGGCCATGAAGACGCGAAGCGATGGGAGGTCGGACGCGAGCGCCTGCCCCCCACACCTCCTTCAGAATGTAGTTGTGAGTGAGCACCTTGCCCGTGTTGCGGGCGAGCAGACCAACACTTGTATTCGATGGGCGTGAGGTGAACTTCCCCGCCCATCGCAGGTAACGCAACCGGCGACGTAATCAACGACCAGCCCCCGTTGCGATACGCGCGTTCGTCCTCGTCTTCGGCGGCGATATAGGACAGTCGACGCAAGGCCACGCGAAGCCGCGCCAGAAGCTCCTCGACCGAAAACGGCTTGGTCAGGTAGTCGTCGGCACCGGCATCGAGCGCTTCCACCTTATCCGCATCCTCCAGACGCGCCGACACCACGATAACGGGCATATGCGACCACCCGCGCAGCGAGCGGATGACATCGACGCCGTCCATGTCGGGCAGGCCCAAATCGAGAATGGCCAGATCGATGCTGCTCGAAGACGTGAGCTCGAGCAGCGCTTGCGCTCCCGTCGTCGCCTCGCGATGCCGATATCCGTGCACATCGAGCGTCGTCGCTATGAGGTTGCGAACGGCCGCATCGTCTTCCACAACCAAGATCTCGCGCTGCTTATCCACGCGCTCTCCTTTCAACACACGCCCCTCGCGCCTCGCGTGGGGCGAAAACCCGCGTCAGCCAACCGCCTGCGACGTCAGCCGCGCAACCCGTCCTCCGAAAACGAGTCGCCATCCAGCAGCAGACCTTCCACCGATGCCTGCTCTAGGTCGAAGGAGAAGACGCAGCCGTGCGGATACGCATCGCGCACCGTCATTCGCTTCCATGAACGCGCACGATCGAGCGGCACAGCGGAAGACCCAAGCCCATGCCACGGCGCGAATCCCCGGGCCGCCTTCGAGTCGGCGGAAGAGACATGATAGAACATGTCGAAGATGCTCGCCTTATCGGCATCGGGCACGCCCGGGCCGTCATCGGCCACCGAGATGCGCACGAGCTTGCGCCCATCGTCGACCCACGGCTTGGCCGCCACCACGATACGCGAGCCCGCAGGCGTGTAGACCAGCGCGTTGTTCACCAAGTTGATGATGACCTGCATGATAAGCCGCGCATCCATGTACGCCATCAAAAGCTCGTCGGATACCTCCACCACGATGGTATGCTCGCAAGCTCGGCGGTTCACATGATGCAGCGCATCGGCGAAAACGTCGGCGACGAGCTCGGGCTGGCGAGCTATCTGCACCGTGCCGTCGTCGATACGCGTGACGGACAGGAGGTTTTCCACCAGATCGATGAGCCAAGTCGAATCCTCGTAGATGTCGTTGTACATCTGACGACGCTGGTCGGGAGTCAGGCGGGCCCCTTCCCGCAAAAGCATGTCGGCGTCGCCGGAGATGCTGGTGAGCGGGGTGCGCAGGTCGTGCGAGATGGCGCGCAAAAGGTTCGAGCGCAGAGCTTCTTTCTCCACCTTGATGAGCATATCGTGACGCTCGCGCATCGACATGATCTGCCCGGACCGCCTGCCCGCATTCGTCCAAGATGGCGATGAGCAGGTTCTTCTCGAAGGCGCCGAAATCCTCGCTGCTCTCCTCCATGACCAGGCCCGCCACGCCCACCACCGCGTCCTTCGAACGGATGGGCACGTACAGGCACGATGCCTCGAGCAAAGTGTCGGTCGTCGCGCCCGCGCGTTCGTTGTTAGCGGCAACCCACACTGCCACCGCAACTTCGCTTTGCGCGGTGAGCTCGTCGTCTTGCGCGTCTCCCCACCCGAGCCGGGCATCGAAGACGCGCGGGGCGGAAAGCGTACCGTCTTCGCGCTTGCGATACATGACCACAGGTCGATTGAGAATCTTCATGATCTCGGCAGCAGCGGTCTCCAAGCACTGGCCAACCGTCGCGGCCGCCTGCAGCTCGCGGCTGCTCTCGAGCAGCACCTCCGTACGATACGCGCGCAAGGCGCTCGCGCGCACCTGGCGCCTCATGCGAATGGTAAGCGAGGAGGCCACAAGCGTTCCCGCCAGCATAAATGCGAACATCATGGAAGCCGAGGCTCCGTAAGCGTGGAAGGAGAAGCGCGGAACCGTGAAGAAGAAGTTGTAGAATGCCACCGACCCGAACGCCACGAGGACCGCGTAGAAGAAACCATCGGCGCGCGTGGCGAACAGAAGCGCCACGAGCATGTATATCATCGGCACGATGGCCAAGCCGAATCCGATGCTGTAGAGCGCATAGCCCAAAACGGAAGACACCGCCACCGAGGCAAGCGCTTTTGGCCACATCGCCGGGCGCCAGGCGAAACGCCGTGCGCACGCCGGCGCTGCCAAGCCCGAGGGAATGTCTTTAACCGGCACCACGTTGACCGTCGCGCTGTAGGAAAGCTTGATCAGGCGCGCAGACAGATCGCCGCGCAGCCACGCAGTCCAGCGAGATCCAGGGCAGGCGCCCACCACAAGCTGCGTCACGCCGGCGGTCACCGCGTACTGGGAAATGAGGCTCGCGGCGTCTTCGCCGTGAAGCGTGACCACATGCGCGCCGAGTTCCTCGGCCAGATCAACGTTTTTGACGCAAGCGCTCGGCCTCCTGCGCATCGAGCTTTTTGCCCTCCGAAGACGAAACCACCAGCGCGGTCAGCGTTCCGTGAAGCGACTCGGCGAGATTGGCTGCGGCCCTGATCACCTTCACGTTGCTCGCGTCGGGCGTGATGACGGCCGCGACATCTTCGCCCGCGTCCCCGCCGGCATCCGCGCCTTTCTGCTCGGCGCGACGCGTCAGCCGATCGGCCATGCGACGCAGCGCCACCTCGCGTAGCGACGCCAAATTCTTCTGAGAGAAAAAATGAGAGGTCCGTGTTGGCACGATCGGGCACATAGATCTTGCCCGCGCGCAGCCGTTCGATGAGGTCTCCCGGCTCGATGTCGACCAACTCGACGAAGTCGGCATCATCGAAGATGCGATCGGGAATACGCTCAGCCACGTTGACGTAGGTGATCGCCGCTATCTTCTCGTTGAGCGCCTCCGAGATGCTGCACGTTCACGGTGGTGAACACGCTGATGCCCGCGCGCAAAAGCTCCTCTATGTCCTGATAGCGCTTGCGGTGCCTGCATCCGGGAGCGTTGGTGTGCGCAAGCTCGTCGACGAGCATGATCTGCGGCCGGCGGGCCAGCGCGGCGTCGAGATCGAACTCCTCGAGCGTGATGCCGCGATGCGCGATCTTTTTGACGGAACGCGCTCGAGACCTTCGGCAAGGGCCATGGTATCAGAGCGGGTATGGGGCTCCAGATAGCCCACCGCCACGTCGAAGCCCTTCTCCAATATGTCGTGCGCTTCCTGGAGCATCGCGTAAGGTCTTGCCGACGCCGGCGGCGTAGCCGAAGAAAATCTTAAGCTTGCCGCGCGTATCCCCCGCAGCCTGCTCCGCCTCGGTGATCTGCCTGAGAATGGCATCGGGATCTCGTCGCGTCGCGAAATCTTCTACCGTCATGCTCTGCTCCTCGCTTTTCATACCCAAGCGCACACCGCCCATCGGGCGCGGACGCGTGCGCATCATAGCACGGAAAAAAGCCGCCGAGGCGCCCCTTCGAGTAACGTCCAATTATCACGGCCACATGGCTTTGCCCGCCGCTCCGCGCCCCGCCCCGTACCTGCGAGAACAGCAGATGCGCGCGAAAACGGGCCGTATGAGCTTGCGCGCATCCGCCTCACGCGCACCGCGCGACGACAGACAGAAGGCCCCGCCGCCGCCGCTGCGCTTTGCGCGTGCTCCTACTTATGGGCAAGCACGCCGTCGATCATGAGGTTGACCTCAAGGACGTTTACACCCGCATCGCCCAAGATGCCCAACATCGGCCGATCGGTGCACTGATCGATGATGGAGCGGATCTCCGACTCGCTCATCCCCGTGTTCTTGGCAAGGCGCTTGACCTGATATTCCGCAGCCGCCGGTGAGATGTGCGGATCAAAACCCGAACCTGAGCACGTCACAAGATCGCTCGGCACGGGCACGCCCCCGCATCTCGGGATGGGCCTCCTCGATCTTAGCCAGGCGATCACGCACGACCGCCTCGAACTCAGCGCTCGCGGGGCTGAGGTTCGACGGGCCATACCACATCACGGGTTCGCCTGCGTCATTGACGAAGGTGCCGGGGTTGGCGTTCATGACGCGCCCCACATGTGATCTTCGTCGTGGAACTCCTGAGCGACGAGCTCGCTTCCATACTTCACCCCATCGACCTCGATGATCGAGCCGTTGGCTTGGTGGGGAAAAACCAGCTGCGCTACGCCCGTGCACGCGCCCGTGTACACCACGCCGCAGATCACCGTAGCCGCCAGAAGCAGCGCGCAGGACGCGCCCCAGGTCTTCGCCGTCGCGCCCCAAGAACGCGCCGCATCGCCGATATTCGCGTGCCTCATTTCGCCACGCTCCTTTCTCTCGTGCATGAAATCGCACGCTATCGCTTCCTTACCGCGAGCCCGACGCTTAAAGTCGGGCCCGCCGAGAACGCCCCCGCGCAGGCCTTTCGCGAAAGCCGCCCCGCGCAAGAGCAGAACCTTGCTAGGGCGACGCCGATGAGAACCATCAGCATGTCGAGCAACTTGATGGCCGCGAACGGCAACACGATGCCGCCAAGGCCGTAGACCAGAAGGTTTCTGGTCAGAAGGCTTTGCGAAGACGCCTCGCGATACTTCACGCCGCGAAGCGCAAGCGGGATCAACGCGACGATGATGAGCGCGTTGTAGATGATGGCCGCCATGACCGCCGACGCGGGAGATGCGAGGTGCATGATGTTGAGCGCCTCAAGCTGCGGGTAGAGCGGCACGAACAGCGCGGGGATGATGGCAAAGTACTTCGCGACGTCGTTGGCGATGGAGAAGGTGGTCAAGCTGCCACGCGTCATGAGAAGCTGCTTGCCGATGCGCACGATGTCGATGAGCTTCGTGGGGCTCGAGTCGAGATCGACCATGTTGCCCGCTTCCTTCGCCGCCTGAGTGCCGCTGTTCATCGCGACGGCCACGTCGGCCTGAGCGAGCGCGGGGGGCGTCGTTGGTGCCGTCGCCGGTCATAGCAACCATGTGGCCCTCGGCCTGATACTGGCGAATCGCCTCGAGCTTGGTTTCGGGCGTCGCCTCGGCGATGAAGTCGTCCACGCCCGCCTCGGCCGCGATGGCCGCTGCGGTAAGCGGATTGTCGCCCGTGATCATAACCGTCTTGATGCCCATGGTGCGCAGGTCGGCAAAGTTCTCCTTGATTGCCCTGCTTCACGATGTCCTTGAGATACACCACGCCCAAGATCCTGCGGTCACGTGCCAGAAGAGGCGTGCCGCCCGCACGGGAGATACGCTCGACCGCCTCCGCGCACTCGGAGCTGTAGGCACCGCCCGCCGACTCGACATAGCTGCGAACGGCGTCGGCCGCGCCCCTTCCTGATCTCGTGGCCGTCGAAGTCCACGCCGCTCATACGCGTCTGCGCCGTGAAGGGAACGCTCACCATGCCCGCGCCGGAAAGCTCGCTGGCCCCTGATGTCGAAGCGCTCCTTCGCGAGCACCACGATCGAGCGACCCTCCGGGCGTCTCGTCGGTGAGGCTTGCCAGCTGAGCGGCATCCGCCACTTCGCGCTCGGTCGCGCCGTCGACGGGAACGAACTCGCAAGCCTGACGGTTGCCGAGCGTGATGGTGCCCGTCTTGTCGAGCAGCAGCACATCGACGTCGCCTGCCGCCTCGACCGCGCGGCCGCTCATGGCAAGCACGTTCGCCTGGTTCAGGCGGGACATGCCCGCGATGCCGATGGCCGATAGAAGCGCGCCGATGGTGGTAGGCGCTAAACACACGAACAGGGCGACCAAAGACGTGAGCGAGGTGGGGTTTGCCGCGCCCGCAAGCCCTGCGCGGAGAAATCGCTGAACGTGAACAGCGACATGGCCACCAGCAGAAACACCAGGGTGAGCGCGACCAGAAAGATCTCGAGCGCGACCTCGTTGGGGGTCTTCTTGCGCGAAGCGGACTCGACCATGGAAATCATCTGATCGAGGAAGCTGTGACCCGCATCAGCGCTCACGCGCACGATCAGCCAGTCGGAAAGCACCGTGGTGCCGCCCGTCACCGCCGAGCGGTCGCCGCCCGATTCCCTGATGACGGGCGCAGATTCGCCGGTGATGGCGCTTTTCGTCAACCGGAAGCGGCGCCCATCACGATTTCGCCGTCGGCGGGAATCTGCTCGCCTGCGCTCACGAAGAAGAGGTCCTTCTTTTTAAGCGAGGCGGACGAGACCTCCTCGGCACGCGCGCGAACAAGCTCCGCGGGATCTTCCGCGTGATACGCCTTCGCCAACAGCGCCTCGGTAAGCTTATGCGCGTCCACATCGCGCTGGCCGCGCGCAGGGAGTCGGCCTGAGCCTTGCCGCGCCCTTCGGCGATGGCCTCGGCGAAGTTGGCGAACAGAACCGTGAGCCAGAGGATGGCCGAGATGGCCAAGGTGAAGCCGGGGTTGGAGTCCGAGATGCCGAACAGCGACAAGACGAACAAGATGAGCGTGAGGATCGCGGAGATGTAAACCGTCAACATGACGGGGTTCTTCATCTGCTCGCGAGGCGCGAGCTTGGCGAACGGGCGCGTCGCGGACCGCGCGTTTTGCAAAAGTGTTCATTGATGCGTCTTTCATTGCAGTGGTTGTCATCGCACGTCACCCGACCTACAGGATCATCGTGAGCTGCTCGGCCACAGGACCCAGCGCGAGAGCGGGGAACATGGAGAGTGCGCCGATGAGCAAGATGATCACGATGAGCAGGAATACGAACATGGCGTTGCTGGTCGAAAGCGTACCCGCGCTGGTCGCGACCTTCTTGCGCGCCGCAAGCGAGCCTGCAAGGCACAGCGTCGCGGCGACGGGGGACGAAGCGGTTCGCGAGCATCTCGAGGCCGAGGACCGTGTTGATCATGGGCGTGTCGGCGGCAAGACCCGCGAACGCAGAGCCGTTGTTTCCGCCTGCGGAGATAGCCGCGTAGAGAACTTCGGAGAAGCCGTGGGCACCGCCGTTGTTGAGGCTGTCGACCGTCGCGGGATCGAGGCACATGACGCCCGCGCCGACCAAGATGACAACCGGCGTGGTGATGCACAGGATGGTCGCCATGCGCATCTCGCGCGGACCGATCTTCTTACCGAGGTACTCCGGCGTGCGTCCCACCATAAGCCCCGCGATGAACACCGTCAGGATGACGAATCCGATCATGGAGTACAGGCCGCATCCGATGCCGCCGCCGATGATCTCGCCAAGCGCCATGAGGATCATGGGCACCATGCCGCCGATAGGCGTGTAGCTGTCATGCATGGAGTTGACCGCGCCGTTGGAGGCTGACGTGGTGAAGGCGGCCCAAATCGCGGAGTCGGTCACGCCGAGGCGCGTTTCCTTGCCTTCCATATTGCCGCCCGACTGGCCCTCCTGGCCCATGTAGACCGCACCGTCCTGCGCAAGCTGCGGAGTCGCGGCCATCTCGGCGAAGCCGATGACGGCCAAGCCGACCAAGAAAAAACGCCATGATAGCAACGAAGATCGCGCGTCCCTGGCGCCTGTCAGAGACGTAACGGCCGAAGCTGAACACCAAGGCGAACGGGATGAGCAGAAGCGATATGCACTGCAGCAGGTTCGACAGCGGCGTGGGGTTCTCCAGCGGACTTGCGGAGTTCACGCCGTTGTAGCCGCCCCCGTTCGTGCCCAGCTGCTTGATGGCGACTTGGCTCGCCTGAGGCCCTACGGGCACGACGCCCTCGTCGACGACGTCGACCGCAGCAGGGTCTTGCGCATCCACGACGTTGCCTTCCGCATCGATGCCGACAGGCTCGACGAGCTGCACCGTCTCATAGGGCGCGAGGTTTTGCGGGGGATCCCTGCGCCACATCGACGATCGCGAGCACGAAAGACAGCGGCAGGAGAACGAAGAGAATCGCGCGCGTCACATCGGCGAAGAAGTTGCCGAGATTCTGCACGCCTTCGCCCCACCAGACCGCGGAACAGCGCGAAGAGAACAGCCATGCCGACGGCAGGCGTCACGAAATTCTGCACCGTAAGGCCGATGGCCTGGGAGAAATAGCTCAGCGCAGCCTCGCCGCTGTAGGACTGCCAGTTCGTGTTGGTCACGAAACTCGCGGCGGTGTTGAAGGCCAGATCCCAGCTCAAACCGTCGAACCCTTCGGGATTGAAAGGCAAAAAGCCCTGCAGCATGAGAATCGCCATGAGGACGACCAAAGAGATCAGGGGAGAAGATGAGCGCGCTTGAGAGATAGCGCTTCAGTTCATCTGATCGGCGACGTCGATGCGGCAGATGCGATACACCAGGTTCTCGACGGGAACCAGGATACGGGAGATCTTCCCGTGCTCACCCGCCATGATCTTGTTGAGATATCCCGACAGCGGGATGGCAAAGCGCGACCAGAAGGGCCACGTAGATCGCGTACTCGAAAAGCTCGTCGGTCACTTTTCATCACCGCCGTCGAGCAGCACGTAAAACAGATAGAGCACCATGAAGACGCCGAGCGCGCCCACGATGCCGGTTACCGTTGCCATTATCGTCCTTTCAAACTCCGCCCCCTCCGCGCAGGAAGGCTCCAACCTATCGCGCCAGATCTGGCTGCGCCTGCGCACAGCGCCGCCCCCCGATCGGGTATTAACAGGTTAAGAAGAGCCGCCTTAACGCGGCGTTAAGGTTGGGCGCAGGATATTAAGACGGCATTAAGATGGCGAAAGGGCTACACTTGTAGCCGCGTCTTCCGCTCCCGCGCGACGCATGAAAAGATACCCGTCGAGTCACCAAGAGAATACGCTGCACGCCCATGAGCACCAAACCGCGCACTACCGAGCAATCCGCCGAAGATTGCACGACAAGCAACCTCACATCGCAAAGCAGAGCGCCCGAGCGCCTCTGGTCGCGAACGTTCATCACCATCGTCGCGCTGACGCTGTGCTGCTTCCTCGTCGGTCAAGGCACCAATGCGGGCACTTCGGTGTATCTCGACCGCATGGGGGAAACCGCCACGCTCGCGGGCATCGGCGCCGCCGTGTTCTCTGCCGCAGCTGCCGTGTCACGCCTTCTTTGCGGCCCGATCATCGATCGAAAGGGGCGCGCCATCGTGATGGCGACAGGCGCCGCCATCATGCTCGCCCGGCACCATAGGGCCCGTTTTCTCGAACGTTCACGAGCTGTTCATCCTCTGGCGTTTCCTCCAGGGCATGGGCTTCGCCATCGCGACGACCGCCTCCGCCACGGCGGCCGCCGACGTGCTACCACTGTCCCGCCTCGGAGAGGGCATCGGCTACTATGGGCTGGGGCAGGCTATCGCCATGTCCATCGGGCCGGCACTCGCCATGTTCCTCGTCTCCACCGATCCTGCGGAGAACCTCTACCTGGGATTTTCCGCCGCTGCGGTATGCGCGCTCGCGTTCGCTCTGACCTGCCGCTACGAGAAAAACCCACGCGTGCTGCCCGAAACTTCGGCGTATCGCAGGCGATGGGAGAAGCAGCGAGCAGGGAAGGGAAAGCTCGCCGTGCGAGGAAGCGAAGGTCGCATCCGATGCAGGATCTCTCGAAAAACCGCGGCGTCAAAGCGCTTCTCGACGGCATCGTCGAGCCCGCGCTGCCGGAACCATCCCCATGATGATCATCTCGCCGGCATTCGGATTCGTCATCTTCTTCGTCGGGCTGTACGGTACCACACTCGGCGTGGGCAACGCCGGCGTCTTCTACACCATTTCCGCAATCGCCATGATCGCCGTGCGCTTGAAGTCGAAATCGTTCATGGACACCGTCGCCCCCATCAAGATCATGGGCGTATCGGCGGCATCGGGCCTGATCTGCTATGGCATGCTGCTCGCCTGCGGCATCTGGAGCAACTTCGGAGCACTCGACATCGTGTTCTATTTCGCAGGTATCTTCTACGGCCTGTGCTTGGGACTGGCCATGCCCGTGAACCAGACCGTCGCCGTGCGCAACACGCCCGACGAGCGCTGGGGTGCCGCCAACGCGCTGTACCTGCTCGCGACCGACATCGGCATCGGCACCGCCTCGGTGATCTGGGGCGTGATCAACGACTCGTTCGGATTCACGACCACCATCTGCTGCGTGATGGCCTGCATAGCGGCATCGCTCATCGCCGCACGCGTTTGCTACCCGCGAGACAAAGCGTAGGCGAGGCCTTCCCGGCGAGGGGCAAGGGCTCAAGGCCTTTCTCGCCCCTCGCGACACCCGACCCCCCTGGTCCCACTGCAGCACCCCCCGTAGAGCCCGCACCTTCGCCAACTGCGCACATGCGCCTAAAGTCGCGCACGCTTTCGGCTCCCCTGATTCCTGTTTTTCAACGAAATGTATCCAAGAAGAATAAAATCGGGCGGGCAGCTAAGCCAAACATAACGCAATCCGCATCGGTGCAATGCAAAAGCCCAGATGAGGGTGACACCCAGGCTTTTGCATTGCGCAAACAAGTTGCAAGTTGATACAAGTCCTGGATGAAAACGGAATCTCGCCCTCCCAATCCGAGCACGTAGGCTCGGCGCGCAAAACTTAGCGCGAATCCATGGAACCAAAGCCGAGGACACGGCAACACGTCTACCGTGAAAGCGAGTTCAGGCTTTGAAAACGAGGGGCGCTCGTCGCCGCAAGCGGAGTCATCCGAAAAAACGCATCGCGCCACAACATCGGCCATCAGCAGGGTAAACCGAGCTCGTAACGCAGCTCCAAGTTCTTCCTCCTGAAATCATCGGTCATGCGGCAAGATTTCACGCCAAGCGCGAGGCGTACCGCCTTCGCCACGGCGTCACACGACCGAACGCCAGAAAGCTCCTCGTTAGTTACCGCAATCGTCGTCCACCCCATAGACGCCAGCGCGTTAGCCCTTCGAGAATCTCTTATCCGAGCCTTCTCTCGCCTTCATGGGCGAATCTGCTTTTGATATTCAACGTCGATCTTCGAATCCGGCCAACAGAGATCGCAGCGAACGAACGACGTGCGAGCCGCTGCGCGAGCCCCGTGGCTTAGCATCACCTCATAGTTAAGCTCGGGCATGCCGAGGCCGTACCCTCCGAAACGACGAGGCAAGCCCAATAGCAAAGCGAGCTTGGCTTCACGTGCCGATGCGGACCTAGGGAAGAATTCGCCTGACGCGATAACTTCCACGCAGAGACGGATTCTTCGTTACGAAATCGCGAATAGATGAAACCGTGGCAAGAGGCATCGCATCATATTTGACGACGGCGGAGAAGCGGGGTTCGCAGCCTCAGCCCTCAACCTACCTGTCGAAACGACATCAACCGCATGAGCAGGACTCCGCCCCTCCTCCGTCGGGAATGACGGCTGTCGCCACGCGCTCCGCAACACCGGCGTTCGTCCCTTCGGCTCACACGACAACCTCGCTCGATACGTTCCGCACATTTCCTAGCCCAGCTCAAGAAGCTCGATCATAAAGCCTCCCTGTCCGGCTATTTCCACGAATGCAAACTCCGGAGTGCAAACGAGGGAAGTATCCGACACCCTGAAAACCGACCGTCGCGGCAAGGCAAGCATATGCTGGTGAATTACCGCGACATCGTTCTTCCTTCGGCATTGAGCACTTGACGATGTTGTTATGTGGACTGGGTAGCTCAAGCAACGTGACGACATAACGGACGAAACCTCAACAGCAAGCTCGCGGACACACGACAGGCTGACCGAATCTGCGGGAGCATGCCGAATTCGCGCAAGACCAACTCCGCGCACCTGACCACGAACCGCGCCCATGTCGAGAGCCTCGCGAAACGAACAGGCTTTCGTCACGTCATGCATCGCCCGATCAGCGAGCCCGCTGCATATCTCCAACGCGGTATAGTGGCTGAATAAAATCGAACGAGCCATAACGTTCCCTCCGCGTCCCTGAGAAGAGGATCTTGCGGTCTTAGGTCGGAAGAGGGACACCACTTCACTCTACCGCCCCGTTGCAGGGCGGCGCCGCACTGGCTCGATGCCGCCAATGTTACACGACAAGCCCGCTCACGTAAGATCGCGAGTGAAAAATCACCCTATTCACCAAACCATTAGGGATATCTTCGTATCGTTTTCTCTCTCAGATATAGCGTGCGCATTTTACATTGAAGAGATTCCCGTTTTCGACAAAATGTATCAAGCAACACGAAGAACTGACGACCTCTCCTATAAAAACGAGTGAGATGCCACAAGGGAAAGCGTAAAAGCCCAGATGAGCGTTACCCAGATCGAACTTATCCAGCTCTCCTTGAAACCCAGATGATACAAATCGTCCAAAAAGGGCACCGCAGCTTCGGAATTCATGCACGCACGATAATCGCCGACGGAGAATGGGCGGGGAATACGGGGAGGACGGCGCTCAAGCCCCTAGAGCGAGCGGGGAACGCGCCGGAGGCCCCGGAACGAGCGGGAACGCGCTGGACCGAAGATCGAACGGATCCGCATCCTTGGCAGCACCCCGTTAGCCGTCCGCACGGCGATCCGGACGAAATGGCCCCATTTTCAAACTCGGGGCGTCATTGCTCCACAACATAACTATAATGATCACACCATCATGACAGAGGTGCGGCACGCATCAGTAACCCCATGAAGCGCCGGGAAGCGCGGGGCGAAAGGGCAAGTCGCCGAAGGAGCGCCGGGTTTCCCGACCTTGCGCGCCCTGGGGTCAAGGAGAACATCCTTGGCACTGTCGCAATAGCGGAGGGCTGTCATGGTTTTTGCTCGAACGCCATCTTTCCTGCAAGCCATGACATGAAAGCCCCTTATCAGAGGGAGGATAGATGGAGTTCGTCAACACCTTCTGGGCGCTCGTGCCGGCCATCGTGGCTATCGTGCTCGCGCTCATCACGAAGGAAACCTACAGCTCGCTTTTTCATCGGCATATTGGTCGGTGCGCTCCTGCTCACCGGGTTCGACCCCATCGGCACGGTCGACGCCATCATCAGCGGCTCGTTCATCCCCGAGGGAGGAACCGAGGAGAACGCCATGATCACGGGCCTCGTGCCGTCGCTGGCCGATAGCGCGGGCATCTTCATCTTCCTGGTGATCCTCGGCATCTTCGTCGCGCTCATCAACGCCACGGGGCGCTTCCGCCGCGTTCGGCAAGTGGGCGGCGAAAAACGTCAAGAGCCGCATCGGCGCCCAGCTGGCCACCTTCGTGCTCGGCGTGCTCATCTTCGTCGACGACTACTTCAACTGCCTGACGGTCGGCTCGGTCATGCGCCCCGTCACCGACGCGCAAAGTGGTCTCGCGCGCGAAGCTTTCGTATCTCATCGACGCCACGGCGGCCCCGGTGTGCATGATCGCCCCGGTGTCCTCGTGGGCAGCGGCGGTATCCGGCGTTGCAGCCGACCTGAACGTCGACGGAATCCAACTGTTCGTCAGCGCCATTCCGTTCAACTTCTACTCGCTGCTCACGCTCGTGTTCGTGATCGCCATCATCGTCATGGGCTTCGATTACGGCCCGATGGCGAAGGCCGAGCTCGCTGCGCTGCGCGATGGCGAGCTGGGATCGCTCGGCAACGACGAATCCACCGAGAACGTGCGGGCGAAGCTGTTCGACATGATCATTCCCATTCTCGTCCTCATCGTGTTCTGCATCATCGGCATGCTCTACGTCGGCGGCTTCTGGGATCCCGAGGCTGAAGGCTACATGAACGTCATCCTCGCGTTCGGTAACACCGATGCGTTCACCGCCCTGCCGTGGGGTTCGCTCATCGCGCTGCTGTTCGCGTTCGTGTACCTGATCCTGCGCCGCGTGATCTCGTTCAAAAGACGCTATGAAGTCCATCGTTCCCGGTTTCGAGGCCATGGTCCCCGCCATCATCATCCTCACCTTCGCCGTCACGCTCAAGAACATGACCAGCGCGCTCGGCGCCGCCGAGTTCGTCTCCGGCTGCATGGAAGGAGCGGCTGCGGGTCTGTACAGCATGCTGCCCGCCATCATCTTCCTCGTCGGCGGCGGCTTGGCCTTCGCGACGGGTACGAGCTGGGGACCTTCGGCATCCTCATCCCCATCGTGCTGCCCATCTTCGCCAACGAGCCCGAGCTTTTGACCATCGGCATCTCCGCCTGCTTGGCGGGAGCCGTGGCGGGCGATCACATGTCGCCCATCTCGGACACGACCATCATGGCGTCCGCCGGCGCGAACTGCAACCACCTGCAGCATGTGTCGACGCAGATCCCCTACGTCCTGACGGTGATGGCCATCTCGTTCGTATGCTTTCGTGATCGCGGGCTTCGTCCGCAACCCGCTGATCTGTCTGGCAATCGGCATCGTGCTGGTGATCGGCACGCTGCTGGTGCTCAAGAAGACCGTCGGCGTGCGCACCAAGGACATCGCCGCCGAGGCGGAATCCGCGCAAGCGTAAAACCGCCCGTCGGGACAACGTCCGTTCAACGCGAAACGCCCGCTGCGATCAACGAGCAGCGGGCGTTTTTCATGTAATCCCTGGAATGCGGGACGAGACGCCGACAGCCGGTAAGGCGGAAGACGGCGTTCGGGCGAACCGAATCGCGGGGGGAAAGCGAGCTCAGTAAGGCTGCTCCAGATCGGCATGCGCGAGCGCGTCGGCATCGAGTTCGAAGAACTTGCCCGCACGGAAGCGGTCGAGAGCAACCAATGCGATCATGCCTGCGTTGTCGCCGCATGAATGCAAAGGCGGCATCACCAGCTTCACGTGCATCTTCGCGCAAAGCTTCTCATACGCGCCGCGCAGCACGGGGTTCGCCGCCACACCGCCGCCAAGGCAGAACGTCTTCGCACCCGTCTGCTCAAGAGCGCGACGGGCCTTGGACACCTGAACGTCCACCACCGCCTGCTGAAAGCTCGCGCAAATATCGGGCACGTTGAGCTCACGACCGGCGGCGCGCTCCTGGTTCACATACGTGACCACCGCCGTCTTCAACCCTGAGAGCGAAAAGCGCAAATCTCCCGAGTGCATCATCGCGCGGGGGAACGCAATAGCGTCGGGATCGCCCTCGGCCCCCAGCTTCGAGATGACGGGGCCGCCGGGATAACCCAAGCCAAGGGCCTTCGCCACTTTGTCGAAAGCCTCGCCCACCGCGTCATCGATCGTCGCGCCGAGGATCTCGTAATCGCCCCAATCGCGCATATGGACGAGCATGGTGTTGCCGCCGGAAACCAGCGAAACCACTGCGGGGGGCGCGAATGTCTCGTCGCCGATCTTGTTCGCGTACAGATGCCCTTCGAGATGATTCACGCCGATGAACGGGACATCGCATGCCCACGCCACGCCCTTCGCAAACGCCACACCCACCACAAGCGCCCCGAGCAATCCGGGGCATACGTAACCGAGATGGCATCGAGATCGCGCCAACGAAGGCGATCGAGCCCGAGCTTGCGCGCCGCGGTCTCGAGGCACTCGACGCACACGCCGCAGATGGCCTCGACGTGCTTACGGCTCGCGATCTCGGGGACGACGCCGCCGAAACGCGCGTGAAAGTCGATCTGCGAGGCGACCACGTCGGCGAGCAGATGGCCCGAACCGTCGACGATAGCCGCCGCCGTCACATCACACGACGACTCGATGGCGAAAAACAAGCGGGTGATCAACAGCGCCGAATCGCCCGATGCGGCGGAAGCGCCCGAAGGCGAGCCGGGATGATGCTCGATGCTCATGCCCGCAACATCATGCCGCGACTCAGGAAGCGCGGGGCTTTTCATGATGAGCGCATCCTCGCCATCCGAGTAGTACCGAGGCCGCACGCCAAGGCTCTCGAACCCGAGCGAGGTGTAAAGCGCCTGCGCGCCCTCGTTGCCTGCGCGCGCACCTCGAGCGAGCACGTCTGCGCCCCCGAGGCTGCGCGCGTCGGACGCGATGCGACCGATAAGCTCGCGTGCGATACCGCGACGGCGAAACGCGGGGTCGACGCCCACCTTGAGTATCTGCACGTCCCCGTCGACAACCCAGCCGCCGGCATATCCGATGAGGGGCGCATCCTCGGAGACGGGCAGCGAAGGATCGGAGGCGTACGCCGCCCACCAGATGCGGTCAGCGCGCCCCGAGCTCGTCGGCGACAAGCGACGAGCTCCACGCGTCGCTTCCCATGACGTCGCCCTCCATGACGGCGACGGCTGAAGCATGAGGAGCGTCAAGCGGAAGATAGGCGATGCCCGCGTCGTTCGCCCGCGTGTTGGAAACGGACGTGTCGTTCATGGTCACGTGCTTGCTGCCACGTGCGCCGGCAAGCGCTTGGTCTTCCCTCGCCAAACGGACGCGCTCGTTCTCCTCGGCATCCGACAAGCGCGTGTACACGGGAAGGACGTACGCCGGGTCGTGTCGCTTCGAGTCGAGAGGATCGGCGCTGCCAGCCCGCCAGGCGTCTTCGACGGCCAGGAGCAAGCCTACGCCCGTCGGGATCCACAGGGAAGAATCGAGGGTCATGCCGGGCTGCGGAGAACAAATCCGCGTATTTCCTCAGCGCGTCACCCGTGATGAGAAGATCCCCCGATGCATCCGAGCCGCTCACACCGCACGGCTCGACGGAGGCGGCGTACCCGGCGGCGCAAACGTCCGCCTTGACGACGCGATCGCGCCCGAGACGCGTCACGCCCGCGTCATTCAGATCGAATTCGACAGGGTACACCTCTTTGCGCATGGCATCGGCCACCACCAGGACGCGACCCCGAACACCCGACGCCTGCGCGTTCCATGCGACGGCGTCGAGGGTCGAAACCCCCCACAAGACCCACCTCGAGCGCCGAGGCGACGCCCTTAGCCGTGGCCATGGCGATGCGCACGCCGGTGAAAGAGCCGGGTCCGCGTCCGACCGCCACGCACGCGATGCTCTCGCGCGCAACGCCCGCGTTCGCGAGCAGCTCATCGACGCAGGCGAGGAGCCGCGTGTTCGACGCGCGACGCGCCTCCACCTCGACCGAGGCGACGCACGAGATACGCTTCGCAGCGCTATCGATCAGGCCAATGCCGATGGCGATGACCTCGTTGGCCGTATCGAAGGCCAAAACGTATTCTTTTTTCAGTCATGAACGTCAGCTTCCTGATGTCTTGGAAAGGCGCGACTTCGAATCGCTCGCCCAAACGAAGAGCAGCTGCCGCGAACGCGACCCGAACGAATGGACGCGAACGGTGCGATGCCCCTGCTCGTCAGCGGTGATAACGATCTCGAGGTAGTCGCAAGGCAGCTCCTCGGGGAACTTCTCCCCCACTCGATGAACGCTGCGCCGTCGCCGTCGCCGTCGATAAGCGCATAGTAGTCGATGTCCTCGAGCTCGTCAGCGTCCTCGAGCCGATACAAATCGAGGTGGTACAGCGGGATCCTGCCGTCTACGTAGGAAAGCAAGATGTTGAAGGTGGGGCTGGTGACCGGGCGTGCACGCCAAGAGCCGCAGCGACGCCCTGAACGAACTGGGTCTTACCCGCGCCGAGGTCGCCCGAAAAGAACGATGACGTCGCCCGGATGCAGATACGGGGCGAGCGTCGAAGCGAGCTGCTTGGTCCCCCTCCGTCGAGGACGTCTTGCGCGTGTATGTCAATCCGTTAGCCATGCGCTCATGATACGACAAATCCACCGACATGACGCAATCGAAGCCACAGGGAACAATAAACGAGCAGAACGCCGGTGCAAAGCGAGCCGGGAAGCCCGGCAGGTCGAGAGCGAACTCGCACGGGAAGAACCGAGGAAACCGGCGTCTGCGACGATCAGGCGCCGGATGCGAACCGAAGGGAAAGGCGAGGGACGCCTAACCCTCCGAAACGACGGCCTCGGCGGCGCGGATCACGTGATCCATGGTGACGCTCGTCGTCACCGACCCGAGCCCGCGCGGCACGGGCGTGATGGCATCGACCACAGGCTCGACCGCAGCGTAGTCGACGTCACCGCACATGTTCCCCGCCTCGTCGAAGTTGATGCCGACGTCGAGCACCGTCTGCCCCTGGCGGAAACACTCCGCGCCGTACGCGCGCGCACGCCCGGTGGCGCACACGACGATATCAGCCTCGCGCATAGCATCCGCCAAGCGGCGGTGCGCGAATGGCAGACGGTCACCGTCGCATCGCGATTGAGAAACATCGCAGCAGCCGGCCTGCCGATGACCAGGCTTCGACCGACGACGACCACGCGCTTGCCCGCCACCGGATGTCGTGATGATCGAGCATTGAAAAACACGCTTGCGCCGTCGCGGGAGGAAAACCCTCGCCCGCGCCCGTGAACACGCTTGCCAGCGATGCGCGCGTGATGCCGTCGATGTCCTTGTGAACCGACAGCTCGTTGCACACGCGCGTCTCATCGATATGAGCCGGCAGCGGCCTGAACATCAAGCAGCCGTGGATCCCGTCATTTTCGTTAACCTCCCCGATGACGTCGAGAAGCTCCTCTTCGGAAGCGTCCGCGTCCAAGACGAACGTTCGCACGCTCACGCCGAGCTTTCGGCGCGCTTGACCGCCGTGCGCTCGTAAGACAGATCGTCGGGCCGCTCGCCCATCCGCACGATCGCGAGCGTCGGGACAACGCCCCGGTTCCTCAACGCCTCGACGCGCGAGACAGCCGCCTCGCCCATAGCATCGACGACTTCTTTGCCGAGCAGCAACTTCGCCACAGCTCCCCCTTCGTGTTCGCTACAAACCGCGTCACATGTTAGGGGGAAAACGACAAGGCCGAGGCCTGCCGAAGGGAAACCCACGAAACGCCGATATCGAGAGGATGGCAGCGCTTCGCAAAGACGAGGAGATGATTCACTCAGTCGAGCTGAGGGCGAACGTGGTCGAACGCCATCATGCGCAAGACTGCCTCATCGAACGCAGCATCGTACATGGCGGCGACAACCGAACGCGCCTCGTCGGGGCCCATATCGCATGCGAGCATGGAAACGTAGCGGTCGCGATCGGCCTGCGTCACGGAGAAGCCCTCGTTGCGCGCCACCGCGTCAAGCGCCATCATCTGACGATCCTGCGAGCGAATGCCCGACATCATCATGAACTCGAGCTGACGGCCGTCGAGGTTCTCTGCGTTCATGTAATCCCTCAAGCGACATGCCCTGCTCGGAAAGCTGAGCGCGCATGTCCGAGAGCGCTTTGCTCGAACTGGGCGCGCAGAAGGTCGTCGGGAAGCGCCACGTCGAGACGGGACGTCAGCTTGCGCATCACCTGCTCGCCCGCCGCCTGGTCGGAACGCGCGTCCCGCTCGGCCTGAAGCGAGCTACGAAGCCCCTCGCGCATATCCGCCACGCTTTTTGATTCCGGGAAGTGGGCGGCGATCCACCGTCGCCCACGGTGGAGACGTCGTCGCTGTATATGCCCTCGACGCGCATCCGACGTGCACGTCGCGATACTTCGTCTCGCCCTCATCCGAAGACGCCGTCGACGCGTCGTCGGCGATGGGAACCTTCAAATCGCAGGCGGCCGTCTGACCCACCGTCAAGCCCAGCAACGCATCGTCGAACGCCTTGGGCATAAAGCCCCTGGCCCAGATCGTAGAGCCTGCTCTTCGCCGTCAAGGCAGGGTACTCGCGCCCCTCGGACGTCGCCAGCATGGACACGTCCACCGTGTCGTTTTGCTCCACCTGGGCGCCTTCGGCCTTCGGAGTCGTCGGCGAGACGCTTTTGATGGCCTCGAAAAGCTGCTGCTCGACCTCCTCATCGCTTACGACAGGACGCTTCCAGGCTATCTCGATGGGCTCGTAGGAGGAAAGCTCGGCCGACGGGCAGCAGAAAAACGACGCCTCGAGCGAGAACGGCTCGCCTTCGGCCACCCTCGTCTTTCGACACGATAACCGGATGGGTGACAGGAGAGGGCCTCCTGTCGTTGAGCAGAGCGTGCTCCACCCGCGCGGCGATCGCGCTCTTCAGCTTCCTCTGCGTGCCGTCATCTCCCCAATCGGTCCCTTCCTCGACGAAGCCGGACTCCAACGCCCACGCCTTCACCTCGGACGGCTCGACGGTCACCTCGATGGCGACGCGCCCGTTCTCAGACGTCTGCTCGTTCGTGATCATGCTCGATCTCCTCTCGTTTTTCTCTTCGCGATGGCCGCCATCAGCTTGATGCGATTCACCTGGTTGACCCCGCTCGTGCCAGGGTCGAATTCAATTGACGCTATGTTGGCGCCCGGGCATGCGGCGCGCAGATCGCGCATCACGCCCCTGCCCGACGACATGACCCGACAGGCAGCCGAACGTGCTCGCGTACACGATGCCGTCGACGCCCGACTCCAGAAGAAAGCCCACCCAGCCCGCAAGCGACCAGCCAGGAACCGAAGGAGAGGGATTCGGGAACGTAGCGCGTGCCCGCGCGCTTCAGATCGGCATACGCAGGGCAGCTCGGAATCGGCCCCGCCGAGCCCCCCCAGAAACGCGCACAGCTCGTCGATGCGATCGAGGAAAGCGCACGAAAGACCGCGAGCGTGCAGCACGTAAGACAGCTGCGCCGATAGATACGGCAAGACGACCTCGCACGCCTCGCCCTCGATGACGTCGACCAGAAGCCCGTTGACGCCCTTGCAGAACACGGCCCAGGGGAGACCCCGCGACACCCACCTGCGGGTTGCTCTGACGGGGGCGCGTAAAGCAGCACGCGCGCCTCGCGGTCGACGTCGGCGAGATAGCGCTTCGCGTCAAGCGTCTCCTTCGACGCGAGCAATCCGAGCGCGTGCTTGCGCCACGTCGCGATCAGCGCGTCGAGGTAGTGCCTCTCGTGCGCTTGGTAATACGGGCTGAAGCGGCAGCGCAGCTGAAGCAAGACGTCGCCCACGACGACGCCCCTCGGCAAGATGCGCCTGCGCCCCGTCGTCGAGGGCGTGCGGGCCCGAGAAGACCGTGGGCAGCGCGTCTCTCACCACGACGCACCGCAATCCCGCGTTCGCGAGCGCGCGCTCGATGAGGTACGGCGCGTCCTGCGCACGGCACCCGGGCAGAACACGAGATGCTCGACCACCGCCTGAGCGGCGGGGTCCTCGGCACGCAGGCGCTCGAGGGCGCGCACCGCCTGAGCGGCGGCGATAAGCGATGAATAGCAGGCGTCGTTGTTCACGAGCGACAAGCCGCGCATGATCACGTCTTCGCCCGATTCGAACGCCATATCCAACTCGAGGCCCGCGCCCCGAGCAGCCGCCTCGATGAACGGCGCGTGCCATTCCGAGGGAACGGCACGACGTGCTTTTGCTCCCGCATGCCCGGCATTCATCTTTCCCATCCTTTCAACCCCTGTCGACCTCAGCGCGCCCGCGCGCCCAAAACGCCGTCGCGCACGGCCTTCATCGACCGTATGCGGATGCGCGTCGCCGCCAGATCGACCATCTCGTCGATCTTGAGCGCCGCGAACACGCCGCCGCGCGCCGACATCACGTCTTTCACCTTGTCCGTCGTCACGGCGTCGATGCCGCAGCCGAACGAGTACAGCTCGACCAGATCGACGTCGTCGTTTTCCGCCGCCGCGAACTCGGCGGCGGCCAAAACGCGCGCCGGATATTCCCATCCTGCGGGCGAAACGCCGCCCGCGCCGAGCGCGCCCTTCGCAACCTCGCCCAGCGAATCGTCGGTGAGCACGCCGTAGCCGCACGATCTGAGCAGATCGGGAATGCCGTGGTGCACGGCGGGATCGACATGGTAGGGACGTCCCGCCAGCACGACGGCGCGTGCGCCGAGATCCCTGACGCGGCGAAGAGCCCGGGCTCCCTGCGCGCGCATATCCGATTCGAACTCATCGAGACGCGCGACCCCGCCTCGACCGCCGCGCTGATCTCGCGGCGGTCGATGTCGGGCCAGACGTCGGAGAAGGCATCGAGGAGAATCTGCTCGAGGCGCCCGTCGGGAAGACGCGGATCGACGCTCGAGGCGCACCGCGGGGAATCTCGGGCGTGATGCAGCGGACGGCAACGCCTGAGGGGGCCGCGACGTTGCGCGCCAAGACGAGCGGATAGCCGTGCGCCACCGGGCACGCCGCGCCCTCGGCGGCGACGCCGCCGACGTACGGGCATGAACACGCGCTCGACGCCCGGTCGAGCAAATCGGCGAGATGCCCGTGCGCGAGCTTCGCGGGTAGCAGATGGACTCGGACGGGATGGTCTCGAGCGCGCGGGTGGCAAGATCGCCGTCGGACAAGACGATCTCGACGCCCAAAGACTCGAACACGCCGCGCCAAAACGGGAACAGCTCGTACATGTCGAGCGCGCGCACGATCCCCACCGCGCCCCTGTCGGGACGCGCGCCCGCCGCGCGGCTGCGCTCGAACACCCTGCGAGCGCGATAGGAGAACAAGTCGGGCAAGCGGGCGGCGTCACGCGCCGCCGCCTGTCGCCTGCGCCCCGCGCGCACCGATTCCCCACGGTGAACGAGCGCGAAGCGCCGCCGTCCGAGAACGTGCTCACGATGAGCTTGCACGCGTTCGGGCAAAGATCGCACACCCGGGTCTCCTGATCGCACGCGAGCGCCTCGACGTGCGCCCGATCGAGCAGGCGAGACGTCTTTTGGTTCGCACCGCGCGTGCGCGCGATGAGCGCGGCGCCGTAGGCGCCCATGTAGGCGGCGATGTCGGGGCGGCTCACCTTCCCGCCGCACGCGTTCTCGAACGCGCGCAAAACGGCGTCGTTGCAAAACGTCCCGCCCTGAACGACCACCGAGTTCCCCAGCGCCTTGATATCGCGCGCCGGATGACCTTGTAGACGGCGTTGCGCACCACCGAATAGGCCAAGCCCGCCGATATGTCGCCCAAGCTCGCCCCTTCTTTCTGGGCATGACGCACGCGCGAAGTCATGAACACGGTGCAGCGCGTTCCCAGGTCGACGGGGTTCTCGGCGTAAAGCGCGCTTTCGAGGAAGCGGTCGAAGCGGACGTTCATCGACCATGCCATGCCCGACAGAAGAGCCCCGCAACCGCTCGAGCAGGCCTCGTTGAGCACGATGTCTTGGGGCATGCCGTCGGCAAGCTGCACGCATTTGATATCCTGGCCGCCGATGTCGAGGATGAAATCGACGTCGGGGACGAGCTGCTGCGTCGCGCGGACATGGCATACCGTCTCGACCTCGCTCGAGTCGAACGAGAACGCGCGGGAGAGGTAGTGCTCGCCGTAGCCGGTGACCGAGGCGTGGGCGATCGAGATGGTGGGGGCGCCCGCATGATCGCGCGGGATGTGCTTGTAGAGATCGACGAGCATATCGCGCGCTTGCTCCACCAAGTTGCCCGCCGAGCGCTTGTAGTACGTGCGCAAAATGCTGCCGTCCTCGGCGATGAGCGCGTATTTGATGGCCTCCGATCCTGAGTCGACCCCCAGATACGCCCTGCCCTCGTAAGCTCCGATATCGGTGCGGGGCGCGGCGCAGCGCGCGTGCCTCGACGAAGCTCGCGTGCTCCTCGCGCGATGCGAACAGCCGCGGAAGACGAGGCAGGTCCCCCCTCATCCCACGATGCCGCCTCGATGCGCTCGCGCAGATCGGCGATGGACAGACGCGGCCCCGACTCCCCCCTCGAAAGCCGCGCCCTGCGCGACGAACAGATGCCCCTCGCCGGGAACGAGAGGACGTCGGCGTCGGCCAGCCCCAGTCGGTCGGCGAAGCGCTTTCGCAAAGCGGACAGAAAATGAAGCGGGCCGCCGAGCATGGCGACCTTGCCGCGAATGGGGCGCCCGCACGCGAGACCCGTGATGCACTGCGTCACGACCGCGTCGATGGCCGACCCCGCGATGTCCTCGCGCGAAACCCCCTCGTTGAGAAGCGGCCGCACGTCCATCTGGGCGAACACGGCGCAACGCGAGGCGATCGGATAGACGGTCTTGCAACCGTGCGCGTAATAGTTCAGCTTCTCGGCGTTGATGTCGAGCATGCCGGCTATGGTGTCGATGAAACCGCCCGTCCCGCCCGCGCACGTGCTGTTCATGCGCAGCTCCTCGCCGCCTGTGACGAAGAGGATCTTCGAATCCTCCCCGCCTATCTCGATGGCGACGTCGGCATCCGAAAGCAGCCTGCCGAGCGCGCGCTGCGGCACGCGACGACCTCCTGGGTGAAGGGAACATCGAGTATCTCCGGCGAGACGCATGCCCGCCGAGCCCGTGACCCCTGACGGAGAACACGCCGTCGGGGTGGTAGCGCTCGGCGCACCTCAGCACGTAGAGCACGGTCTCCTTCACGTTCGAGAGATGGCGATCGTAGCTGGCGTAGGCGATGTCGCCCCGCATCGTCTTGCATGACGAGCTTCACCGTCTTCGACCCGATGTCTATTCCAACATGAAGGGGGCTCGACATATCGACGTCGCCCCTGACGAGCGCGGCGGGCATGGCGCTACTCCTGCTCCCACGGATAAACCGGGCGCGATTTCCGCTGCTCGCGCTTGCGCTTGGCGGCGGCCGCCAACTCGAGAATCTTTCGTGCTCTGGCCTTCTTCTTGGTGAGGTAGGCCTGCAGCGCGCGCGAGCGCATCTCATCGGTGATGGGCTGCCGCACGCCGGGCAGGCGTCCCGAGCAAGTTTATGTCGCCGCCGCAAACGGCGCACGTCGAATGCTTGTCATAGCACTTCCCGCAACGCGAGCAATCCGTGCACGCAAACGTCATGATGTCCTCCATCCCCTGTCGCGACGCCTGGGAAACCACGCCGTCCACCTTGGCCCGAAACCGCCGAGCATTGCATTGCGCAATCGAGGAGCCGCCGCAGCGGCCCTTCGGTTGCGCGATGCCGAACGAAAGGGACGGACCTGCGCACCTCGGATCCGTCCCCTCGC